>Ga0302197_10003551_pt1 | contig 14066 bp, 13 predicted proteins | sample II_Bog_N2_1_FD_193526 | JGI IMG/M metagenome (GOLD analysis project Ga0302197, IMG submission 193526) | Peat permafrost microbial communities from Stordalen Mire near Abisko, Sweden - II_Bog_N2_1 | ecosystem: Environmental > Terrestrial > Soil > Wetlands > Peat | place: Sweden: Abisko...
ATTAAAAATATTCAGGTGCCTATATCGGCGGTGTCCACCTCTTCCCATTCCGAACAGAGAAGTTAAGCCCGCCAGAGCCGATGGTACTGCAGTAAAATGTGGGAGAGTAGGTCGGTGCCAAATCTTAATCCGTTTAACAACGATTAATCATTAACCCTTCGTTCGTAAGTTCGAGGGGTTTTTTGGTTGATAAGGTTTTTTGAATACCAATATTATTAAAGCTTTCGCTTATTAAGCGGGGGCTTTTTGCGTTTACAAAAAATCCCAATGATATTTATTAAATTTGTTTATGGAAACAGTAATCATGCATCCTGAAAATAAAGAGCAGCTATCTGCTCTAAAGGCTTTTGCCAAAGCTTTAAAGGTTAAATTTGAGACAAGTAATTATAATAGCGATTTTGTTGCTAAAGTGCATAAAAGCAAAGCAGAGGCTGAACAGGGTAATGCGATTACATTAGATCCTACCAAATCCTTATGGGAAAATATAGGGTAATTGTTTCCGCTACTGCCCAGAAAGATTTATTGGCTATTCAAAGATCAGGTGATAAAGCTTCAATTAGAAAGGTTGAACAAATTATTGCTGAATTATATGATCATCCTGAAACCGGAATTGGTAAACCTGAAAGATTAAAATTTGATTTAACAGGTTATTGGTCGAGAAGGATTAATAGAAAAGACAGGTTGATCTACTTTATTGAAGATGATGTGATCACTGTAACTGTCGTTTCCGCATTGGGGCATTACTTAGATAAATAACAGCATTATCGACTGACGTTTATCAGTGGCAGTTTTATGTCTTATCATTCCAAACAGAGAAGTTAAGCCCGCCAGAGCCGATAGTGCTGCAGTAAAATGTGGGAGAGTAGGTCGGTGCCAAATATTATCAAGAAGCCTTTCGTCTAATAGACGAGAGGCTTCTTGTTTTATAACCTTTAACGTGTGAAAGCCTTCGCTTATTAAGCGAAGGTTTTTTTGTGGTTGTAAATTTGTTCTTGTAGTCGCAGCCTACAGGATTATTGGGTTAAGGAGTTTTACTATTGATACTTGCAGTAAGTAGCGTGGTGTACAGAGCGTTCTTTAATAAACCCGATAGTAGCGTATACCGGCCCCCGCGGCTAAGGCCCTGTGCAGTATAGCGGATAGCGGGGCTGCAGTTTATAGAAAGCAGTGGTTTTGTTTTTCCAGGTAAGAATAAATTTCTAATGTTGATATTTGCATCTATCATCTTGTAATATTCATGATTCAAAAAAGAAATTTGCATTGGTTTAAGCTTTTGTTTGTGTGGAAAGGTTCTGTGCTGCCCAAATTACTCCCACGGTTAATAATGTTATTTTTATTGAGTATTGCTGTTGTTTATTTTAAGGGTACGTTTTTTAATCATAAGATCCCCCTGAACCCGGCGCCGTTTACTTTGTTCGGGATTGCGCTTGCTTTGTTTTTGGGTTTCAGGAATAGCGCGAGTTATGACCGGTTTTGGGAAGGACGTAAGTTATGGGGTGCGTTATTGAATACCACAAGGTCATTAGCGAGACAAGGGGTTATTTTGAGCGGGTATCAAAGTGCAGCTAAAGAGATAGAGACTTTTGTTAATTATTTGATAGCTTTTGTATACGCACTGAAACACCAGTTACGGGGCACAGATGCTGGCAGCGATATGCAAAAGTGGTTGCCTGTCGATTTGGCTCAGAAATTAAGTGTTGTTAAATATAAACCAATGGTTATTCTTTCGGAGGCAGCGAAATGGGCAAAGGAAGCGAGAGACATGGGTAATATGGATTCGATATTGCTGGCTTCATTTGACGCGAATTTTAACGAGCTTTCAAATATCGTTGGTGGTTGTGAAAGAATTGCATCCACACCAATTCCGTTTACTTATAAGGTGATGCTGCACAGGACAGTTTATTTTTATTGCCTATTATTACCGTTCGGTTTTGTGGATAGTTTGGGATGGATGACGCCAATTGTTGTGTTGTTTATCGCTTATACATTTGTGGCGCTGGAGGCTATTGCTGATGAAATTGAAGAGCCATTTGGTGTAGAGCCGAATGACCTGGCTTTAAATGGAATGAGTGATATGATCAGGAATACGTTACTGGAAATTTCGGGTAAGCAAATTGATATAAATCCGGCACCGGATCTATATATCGCGGATTAAATCGATACTTATCTCTCAATATGGTAAAGTATCCAATCGTCGCTCTGGTAAACTGTGCGCAGATTTAGTGCTGAGTTTGCCTGTTTTATAATGGCTATATATTTATTATTAAGCTGTGTGTAACCGGTAACAATATTTTGGGCAGTTGCTACCAGTATGTAATCATCATATTTTTGAGGGGACTCGATAGCGCTGGAGAATTCGTCCTGATAAGGCATGGTTAGCTGCTTTACGTTATTTACGTATGCGATTACCGGGTAGGCAATGGCATCATCAACCAAAACTTTGGAATCACTTGGCAATCCATTTAAATAATACGAAATGTCGCGATTACTATCCTGGTTATAAATAGTGGATTGTTTGAGGGTTATGAGGGTTGTTATAAAGTTTCTTTCTTCGGGTAAGCTGGATTTCACCAAAAATAAATAACCGGTAAAAATTTGCACCGGCACTAATATGATGAGCGCGAGCTTTAAGGTTTTTTGCCTGTGTATTAATTGTGCTTTAAACGTGATACACAATAACGCCAGTATCAGGAAAATGAGATAATACTCGTAGGCTAAAAATGCTTTATCGTATTTGATGTGCAGGAATTCGATAAGCGCGAATGGTGTTAAAAGGGTAAGTATTTGATAGGTGCTGCGCCTGAATAGGTAAATGGCTAATATCAGCATCGGACAAAATACCAGGGCTTTTAAACTAATCAGCAACGATATTTCTTGTGGGATGATGGCGTTTGTACGGGTGCTGGTGATCTGGTCGAAATTCATTCTGTCATTAAGTACGTTCCACGTTGCATAAGGGCTCTCTAAAAAGTAATTTAAATCATTGGCATGGGTTAAATTGAGTAGTTTGAAAACGATTACTGATGCAATTGGAAGTATGAAAATGATGATGTATAAAGCAAATGTTTTACTGATAAGCTTTCGTCGTAATGAAGGGCTGTTGAAACTTAAGAATAGCCGGAATATGGATTCTTTTTCGCTGAGATTTAGGCTTTGTATGGCTATTGATAATACCAGCGGGATGAAAAATAAGGTAAGCCAGATAAATTTATAGTCGCAAAATACCAGTACTACCAGGCATATACTGGCTAGGGAGATATGGAACGTTGTGTTTGATTTGTAGAATTTGAGTATATTAAGGAAGAAAAGATAAAAGAAGATAAGTACCAAATAAATGCTTTTGCCTGAGCATGCCGAGTATAGTATGCCGGGGTGAAGCATGAATAGTATCAGCAATATTAGAAGATAAAAATCGTCGTTAAATCTTTTTAATAATGTGCCGGCCATGATGTTAAATAATACGGCGGTACCTATGGCCGAAGCGATAACCGGCGCGAACATTTTGCTGCAGGTTATAAAGAATATAAATGTGCCATAGAATGGGAAAATAGGTGAGGTTAATCCCATTACTTTGATCCGATTGCCTACGCCTTCAAATACTATGCGGGCTTTTTCGATATAAAAAAGAGACTCCGCGTTGGTGTAGCCCAGCTTGTTGAGGTATACACCGCAAACCAGGTAATATATTGCTAAAAATAGCGTAATTAATATTAAGAAGAATGATTTGGAAAATCTCATTTAACTACGTTTACCGGGTTATTAATTTTACTTATACCGTGGTTGGTTTTTTGCCAGTAAAAAGGCCTCACAATTAATTCGTACAGGCCCATATAGGCTGCAACGGAGTGCATTAACCAGTAAACCGGATTTGCTATGGCAAATAATATTAACTCATAATAGCGCCTTTTAAATACGGCCATCATGTTTACATATATCATCAGGATGTTACCTACCATGAGGTTGAATATGGACATGAATAGCACCCAATCCGGGAATAGTGTATGAATGCCTGAGAAATCAAATATCAAATAGGCAATAAAAATGGCAAGTAACAGCGGGTAAACTAAAAATGTAAGAGGTGTAGCTCCGATAAAGAAGCTAAACCCAATAAATCCTTTCCAGCCCAGTTTTTTTATTAGTTTAAATGGGTTGCGCATGTGTACCAGGTATGTTTGCATATAGCCTTTTATCCAGCGGGAGCGCTGGCGGATCCAGTTGATGGGTTCGTTATTGGCTTCTTCGTAAGTTGTGGAGTTTACTATGGCTACCTTATAACCTTTGGCGTAAGCGCGTACACCTAAATCTGCATCTTCGGTTACGTTGAATGGATCCCAGGCGCCAAGCTCAATTAAACTTTCTATCTTGAAATGGTTGCTGGTGCCACCCAAAGGGATGGGAATATCTAAAGTGTCTAACCCCGGCAGCATGTAATCAAACCAGTAGGAATATTCCAGCGTGAACATCCGGGTTAAAAAGTTTTCATTACGGTTGAAGTAGTTGAGAGCGCTTTGGATGCAGATATAATCATCGGGTAGTTTATTGAATAGGGCTACTACTTTTTTAAGCTGATCGGTATCTGGGATATCCTCGGCATCATATATGGTCAAATATTTGCCACGAGCAAAGTGCAGCGCGTAGTTACAAGCCTTCGGCTTGGTTTTAGGCATGTGATAGGGTACAACAACTACCTCAAATATCGCGGGAAAATCCAAATTTCGTACCGCCATTAATGTTTTGTCGTCATCCTCTTCAATAACTAATTTAATGTCGAGTTTTTCACGGGGATAGTCAAGGCTTTGCAAGTTCCAGATTAGTTTTTTAATCAGTTTATCTTCTTTATAAACTGGGAGCAGTATGGTATAGATGGGCAGGTCATCTTCAATAACTAAAGCTAACTCCTCTTTGGTAATTGCCTGATGAAGCTCGAACCGGGAACCTACCAATGCCAGAAACAGCTTGAATATAATGGCTACAAGGAAGAATGAGCTTAAAATAACATTAAGGAAGATTGACGTGTTTTTAAAACTAACTACCAAACCAATAGCCACAAGCGCAATGAGCATGAACATTGAAATAAGCTGAGGAGAAGTAAAAGTAACAATGGCCGAGCTTTCAGCATCGCTATTCATAAGTTCGTACACGGCAGATTTAACATATTTTTCGCCTATGAGTTTATGCGATAGCCATATTATGTCCAGATCAGATGCTACAATTACCTGTGGTTCCAGGTTGTAGGTAAAGCGTATAAAATCAAGGAAAAGCTCATCGCTTGGGTCGGCCATTACGGCTACAACCTTGTTTTTTTCTATGCGTAAGGGTAGCGCCAGGCGATCATCGGCAAACCTTAATTCTATTTTCTTTAAAACTTCAACATCAAAAGGTTGGTCTCTGATCTCCTCAATTTTGTAATTGGCATTAATGAGTATGCGTTCGTAATTTTTCCGTGAGATATAGCCGTAGGTAAGTGCTACTTTAATAAACGCGGTATTTGTTTGGGCTGATAGATTTTCAATCTTTCGCTTATCATCGGATGTAATAAAACCATCACTTACTAAAAGTTCCGGGATCGACATATCTATTGCTGTTAACAAATGCTTTATGAATTTAACCTGCTTTGGTTGGCGGAAAAGGCTACCAAAGCAGGCTGGTTATAAGATTTAATAGTGCTTAAAAGCAATTAATCATTAAATTGATCCTGGGACCTTTGAATTCTTGAACGAACGAACAGGAACGATAACAATATTAATATTAGTATACCCAACAAAATATACAGGTTGTATGATTCCCAAAAACGTGTAAGGGCGCTTTTGGTATCGATATATTCCAGGTTTTCGCTTGATTTATTGATGTTGAACAGGTATTTATTGGCATTTACATCGGAGATACAAACGTTGCTTGATAATGTTGAAAGCTGCTCGGTTATTGATTTGGATGCTGCTAAAAACGCATCGGCCAGTTGCGTGCCCGTGGCGGTTAAAACCAGGGTAGCATTATTGCTCCGGCCGTAGAATATTTGTGCCAGGCCGTTTGATACGCTATCCGATAACTGGTAAACTATCTTGTTATTATCGCTATTGTAGATCCTGAATTTTTGGTTGAACTTGATCGGGGCATCCGGGAAGTCATCCATTAATTTGTCATCTTTAGATAACAGTGCTACAATATTATATTTCTTTAGATCACTTTTTTCAACCTGGTCTGAGTAAAGAAACTCTGGGAAATTGTTCGAGTTGATATTGTTGTTCAACTCATAAATAATTTCGCCCATTGCGGCTGCCGCGTACTTAGCGTAATTCCTGCTTACTATAATGCGAGTGGTGCCGCTATTGAATGCTTCCGGATACTGATAAAAGCTCAGGTCATTAGTGATGAAGGGATCTTTTGATTCAAGGTACGATTGATCAACATCAATTTCTGAAAAGAAGTTGGTAAAGGCTAAATTACAGTTGCCGCTGTTTGGATAAAACCTGAACTCCGCCTCGAGCACATTGTATTTATGATGCTGGTAACGGTTAATGGTAACTGATGTATTCAGTTTGCCTGAAACATCCAACTTTTGACTGCTAATTAACGAACCGTTAAGGTAAACGTTGAAGAAACCACGATCGCCGGGGTTTAAACTGCTGTAAATACCCTGAAAGTGTATTTCAACTTCTTTAGGGGTGAAGCTAAAATCGCTATTTTTAAAGTTATATGAGCTTTTTAATGAGCCAATGCCCGACATGAAATTGGTTGTACCGCCAACTTGTTTTAGGGTAAGTTTTGAGCGGTTTTCATCAACAGTTTTAAAGAAGGTGTTTTCGGCGGTTCCAATCAATAAATAATCTCCGAAAGTTGAGTTTAAGATATTCATATTACCCAAAGCGGTAATGGTTTTCTCAAACCCGGCATCATCACCACCGGTAACAAATAATATTTCGGTTGGCATTTTCTCCGTAACCACTGTTTTTACCGGCAATAATGTGTTTTTCACATTCATTATTTCCGTTATGGTATCGCTAACAACGGATATAGACTTATGCAAATAAAATAAGCCTTCGCCGTTTTGCGGTGTAACTGTTATCAGGCTTTTTAAGTCATCAGGTATCGAACTCATGTTGCCAACCATTACGTAATTTCTAACGCTATCCGGTTTTTTATCAGCTTCATAAACACCAATATTCGCTATGCCTGTTTTCTTTAATTTTGAATATGCCCAGGCTACTGCTTTTAAATCGTGCAGGGTAGGGTTTGCAGGATAAACAATGGCTTTTTTTGAATCGAAGCAATTGCTGATATTTACGTTACTAAAAAAGTTTTTATCGCTTTTGGTTAATGACAGGTAAGAATAGCTTTTTACTTTGATCCACATGGCCGGGTTATCCAAATCGCGGCACTTATCGTCAGTTATTGTGGCCAGGGTTTTAACCTGAATTTTTAAAAAACCACCATCAGATATATCTGCGCGGCTTAGGTTTAAAACCACTCTTTCTATAGAATCATTGGTAAGCTTGTTGCTATATGCAGGCTTATCATCAACAAGTATATTAATAAATGATCTATCCTTTAATAAAGCCTGCGACGGTTCAAAATACAAAACCAGCTTGCTGCCGTTTACGTCATATTGCGGATTGAGCTTAAGAAAAAAAGATGTTGAGCCACTCATCCCAAATATAGGTTCATCATCATGCCCCATGGCTTTAAAGGATATTATAGCCTGCTGTTGGGCAATTGACGCTGTACTTAATAGTAGTGCAAGTGCTAAAAAGCTTAAAAATTTATTCATTTGGTTGAAAGTGTTAATTTATTACGTAAAATTCTACTCTAAAATAGTTGCCGTTTTCATCGCTGCGGTAAGTTAATTCGCCGCCCAGCTCTTTGGTCATTAATTTGGCTATTGAAAGGCCTAAACCAAGCCTGCTTTCTTTTGAGCCGGTTGCATCATTAAGGGTTTTTAACTTGTTGAACATCATATCCAACTCATCCTGCCCTATTGCTATACCTTCGTCAATAATTTCAAATACAAATTTTTGGCGCTGAAGGCTGGTAACTACCTTTATGTTATTATTGGTTTGTGAAAATTTAATAGTGTTTGATAGCAGGTTTTGAAATACCTGGCCTACGAATACTTTATCAAGCCTTACTTGTAAAGGTAATTTTAAAATATTATCAACCAGGTGAATGTTCTTCATCTGGGCGGTTTCAACCAGGCCTTTAAATACGTGCAGTACTTCGGCGTTTATATCAAATACCTCCATGTTAAAGCTCATCTCCGGCGATTCAATTTCTTTCACATCCATCAATTTGTTCAACATGTATTGCATTTTTTCGGCTGAATCAGCTATGTAACCAACAAATTCTTTTTGATCCGCGCTCAACCGGTAATCTTCTTCCTGAATCATGTTATTACTCATCACTATAGAGCCAATCAGGTTTTTCAAGTCGTGGCCTGCTATATTTATAAAGCTATTTTTATGCTCATCAAGCTTGCGTAGCTGCTCGTATTGCATATCAATAATTTTATTTTTCTCGTTGATATCACGGTTTTGCTCTTTAAGCTGCTCGTTTGATTTTTCGATCAAGATTTGGGAGCGCACATCACGTTCCATCACTTTATAGCGCGTGGTAGGTATAAGGCATGATATAACTGCTGTTATAAAAAAGAACTGGCCGCCATTGCTGATGAAAAGATCAAAAGTATATTCACAAAAAAGATTATAGAATAGCGCTAATAATAAAAAAGCGATTAATGTTTGGATTACAGAGTTAACCGGCTCCCAAAAAACCTGCAGGTTGAAGAATAATATTACAACAGAGTATAATAAAAAATATATGTTTAATTGTTCGATATTTACCAATGAACAAAGCAAAGCTGATGTAATGGAAAGGAACAGGAAAGATATATGCAGTAATATGCGGTAGTTATATTTTTTGCGTTGAAAAAGGGTATATAAAGCATAAATAACAACACTTATTATAACACGTACTATAAGAAACTGTAACCATATATTAGGCGCGTAAATTAAATCAGCTATAAAGAATAAGGGGTATAGCAATATGATGCTGAATATAATATTGTTGGTTTGATACCAGGCTTTTTTTGACAGGTCTCGGGCAAGTTCTTCTTTAGTAATCTGAATAAACATTATTTGTTCTTCTTAAATTATGACTAAGTATGCAATCAGGTCTATATATTTTATTAAAAATTCGTGACTAAAAATAGACTAAAAATATGGCTAATGAAAATTGCAGTCCTATTTCAATCGCATTCAGGTATATATTGTTACTTGGAATTGCTATGCTATGTCTCAATAATGCAAAAAGCAAACCAAAAATATTGCCTGATAGGGCGTTGATATTTAATAGGGCACAAAGTTTAAACAATGGTATCAGTGTTTCGTGGTTGGAGCAGGTTTGGAATAAAGATGCATTAGATACCAGTGAAATTAATCCTGCCGACCTAATGTTGCTTAAAAAGCTCGGATTTAAAAGTATACGCCTGCCGGTAGCCTTTGCTTATTATGAATTGCACCGAATACCGATTGATAAAGTTTTAGCGCATGTTGATTATGTAATAAAAGAGTGTAACCTGTATGGGTTTAAATTGATAATAGATTACCACGGCGGCAATTTGAATGACAGCGATTATTTAACGGAAACACCAAAAATTATTAATTTATGGTCGGTTTTGGCAAAACGTTACATCAACCAAAACCCAAACAACCTGTTTTTTGAGTTGTATAATGAACCGGCGCACATGAACCCGCAGATATGGAAAGATGCCGCATATAATATTGTTACGGCTATACGCAAAATTGATAAACGCCGTACGCTGATTGTGGGCGCATCAAACTATAACAGTATTTATGAGTTAAGCCGGTTTGTAAGGCTGGCAGATGAAAACATTATTTATACGTTCCATTTTTATGAACCTTTTCTTTTTACCCACCAGGGCGCTGAATGGATAGGCGCCGCATCTGCAACAATTGGGGTATCATTTCCATATATTGGGGAAAATTTCCCAAAACTTAATCCCGAGACGATAGGCACCTGGGGCGAAGCTAATTACAAACAATACCCGCGCGATGGTAACGAGCAATCGCTCAGAGACAAATTACAGATTGCCAAAAACTGGAGCAATAAATACGACGTACCCATACTATGCGGCGAATATGGCGTTTATAATAAATATGCCGATTTGGATAGCCGGTGCCGGTATATTAAAACGGTACGAAGTGCATTAAAAGAATTAAATATACCCGGCATGCTTTGGGAATATAATGCCGGGTTCTCTATTTTTTCAGGCCCTCCCTCAGTTCAAAATTTACCCGGGTGTATGAGAGATGCCATAGGGTATATCAGTATAAAATGATATATTTTTATTTATATTAAAATAAGTACATTTGCGCTTTACTGATACATTTTATGGAATTTTTTGAAGATAAAAGACGGGAAGTAATGGTACATATCGAGAAATTTATGCTCGAAAAGATGGGTGAATATTTGAAGCCGATTGATACCATATGGCAGCCATCCGACTTTTTACCAGATGCTTCGAGAGATACATTTTTTAGTGAAATTAAAGAGATGCAGGAAAGCGCCAAAGGTTTATCATATGACCTGGTTGCTGTACTGATTGGTGATACCATTACTGAAGAAGCATTGCCAAGTTATGAGTCATGGTTGGCGATGGTTCAGGGTGTATCTGACGATGAAGAAGGTGGCTGGATGAAATGGAACCGCCACTGGACCGCTGAAGAAAACCGCCACGGTGATTTGTTAAACAAATACCTATACCTTTCAGGCCGTGTTAATATGCGCATGATGGAGGTATCAACCCAATACCTGATAGCTGATGGTTTTGACATCGGTACAGGCCATGATCCCTATCGTAATTTTATTTACACATCGTTTCAGGAACTGGCTACAAATATTTCTCACCGCCGTGTGGCTTCACAGGCTAAAAAGGATGGCGATACCTTGCTATCAAAAATGTGTGGTGTGATCGCGTCTGACGAAGCCCGCCATGCTAAGGCTTATAAATATTTTATAGAAAAGATATTTGAGGTTGATCCTAACGGCGCCATGTTAGCTTTTGAAGATATGATGCGCAAGAAAATTGTTATGCCTGCGCACTTTTTACGTGAAGTAGGATTAAAGATAGGCCAAACGTTTGGCCACTTTACCGATGCCGCGCAACGCCTGGGTATTTATACCGCGATTGACTACGTAGATATTTTAAAGGAACTTATTGAGGACTGGCACATTGAAAGCATGCCTGACCTGAATGAAGCCGGTGAAAAAGCACGCGATTATATAGTAAGCCTTCCAAACCGTTTACTACGCGTTGCCGATCGTATGAAAAACCCCATGTTAGAGTATAAATTTACGTGGATTAATGGATAAAAATCTGAACCATGATTTAAGGGATTTTTAGGATTTACTTGATGCTTGACATTGTTGAGCATTTATCCTGAAAATCTAAAAAAGCCCTTAAATCCTGGTTCTTATCCCTCCTGCACCAAATCCGTGCCTCCTTTGCCGGATAGGTCATCAAATAATTCATTCATTACACTCTCCAGGGTTAACGAGTTTACATCGTCCACATAATGTTCGGAGCGGGTGATGTTTAGCTTGTCGTTATCTAACTCAATATGATATAATACACCCTCGTAGAGTTCGGGTAGGGTTATTTCAATAGCATTTCCGGTATTATCCACAGTATATTTAAATATAGTAGGCTTGTGCTTATTAAACAGCGGATTAAGGTTTTGAGCCAGGTGGTTGTATATGCTATCTATATTAAGCGGTTTATGCAGGGTTATCGTTTTCATGTAAAAATGACTTTATATATAAGTTTACAACCAAAAGTGTATTAATATTGTTTGTGTTAAAACTATCGTCATGAAATACAAATTACTGGGTCGTTCGGGTCTTAAAGTTTCGGAATTTTGTTTGGGTACCATGGTTTTTGGTACCGAAGGTGGCTGGGGTGCCGATGCTGCCACCAGTTTTGATATATTGGATGCCTTTGCCAATGCGGGCGGCAATTTTATTGATACCGCCAATGTTTACAAGCTGGGCACCAGCGAAAAGATCATCGGGGATTATTTGAGTAACCACGACAGGGATTATTTCGCGCTGGCTACTAAGTATACTTTGAAGGATAATATTACCAATCCTAATGCATCCGGAAACAACCGCAAGAATATGATGCGCAGTGTAGAGGAAAGCCTGAAGCGCTTAAAAACTGATTTTATTGATGTGTTGTACCTGCACATATGGGATAATATTACCCCGATTGATGAGGTATTGCGTGGTATGGATGATCTGATTAAGCAAGGTAAAATTAATTATGCGGCAATAAGCGATACACCGGCCTGGGTGGTAGCCAAAGGCAATACCCTTGCCGAATTGATGGGCTGGAGTCAGTTTATAGCTTTGCAGGTTGAATACAGTTTATTGCAACGTACCCCGGAGCGGGAATTGATACCGATGGCTAAACATTTCGGGATGACGGTTACGCCTTGGGCGCCGTTGGCAGGTGGAGCGCTAACCGGAAAGTATTTGCGTGGCGAAAAAGGCCGTATCAAACCTGAAAGTAACCGTTTAAATGAACGCAGTGAGGAAATTACCAAGGTAGTGGTTGCTATTGCGGATGAACTGGGCGTATCGCCGGGGAATGTGGCTTTGCAATGGACAAGGCAGCAGGAGTTTTCGTGCATACCGATCATAGGCGCTACTAAGGTTGACCAGTTGCATGATAATTTGAAAACTATTGATGTAACGTTGAGCGATGACCAGCTGAAAAGATTGGATGAGGTTAGCGCTATATCGCTGGGTTTTCCGGGTGACTTTTTTAGGGAGGAAGCGGTTAGGACAAATTCTTTCGGTGGATTTTATGATAGGGTGGAGAAACGCTCTTAAAATATTAAATGTGTAAGTGGTTGATTGTTAAAAACAAATAGTCGTTATCGGGTATTATAAAATAAACATCGACTATGAAAAAGAGATTCATCAGTATGGTACTGCTTGTTTTAACCCTTGCAGTATTAGTTACTACCAGTTGCGCGCCACGGCACCAGCTGCCACCACCGCCGCCGGGAGTGCCAAGCCATTAGTATTTGAGCCTTTAATTGAAAAATTACAGGCTTTTTTATTGTATTGGTAAATAGGCATTTAAGTTATTGGCTGTTTGAATTTTAGCCTTTTTTAGCTTAAAATCTCGAAAAATATTACCATGACATTAGAAAAACCTTATCTTTGGGCAATCTTAAACTTTAATCATAATTAAATGAAAAAAATTTTACTTTTCTCGGCATGTGTGTTATTGGTTTTTTCTGCCTGTAAAAAAGATTCTGCTAAAACAGCAACATCAACAAGTATTACAGCAACCATCGGAAGTTCTAATTTAAATTTTAGTACAGCCGCAGTTGCACAGGTTATAAGCAGCAACGGCATATATGCAATTCAAATTATAGGCTCTAACGGTACAGGGAGCAGCGCGCAAGGGGTATCTATAGATATTCAATCTGATAAACCTATTGTAAAGGGTACATATTCAGTAACAGACACGAGTTCCTTTACCGATATAACTTATGTGGAAAACCCATCAGTTAGCACCCCCGTGAGTTTTTCAAGTAGTACAATCGGAACGGTAACTATTACATCAATTAGCAGCACTAATGTACAGGGTACATTTAGTGGTACACTGGTATCAAACCAAGATAACACAACTACGCAAACGCTTAGCAATGGCAAATTTAACGTAGGTGTATTAACCACTAAAGAGCAGTAGTTAAAAATTTATTAATTTAGTTTAATCCTTTTGCATTTAATTGTATCCAATAATTAAACAGCCGCTAATTTGGTTGGTTACATTAAAATATACGATTATGAAAAAGAGATTTTTTGCCTTGGCATTGATAATAGGAGCAGCGGTAGTATCAGTAACATCAGGTTGCTATGTAGGTTATGGCTACGGCCATCCGCATCACCACTACTACCACGACGGTTATTAAGAAATTTTTAGAAAGTGAGTGTTAATAGGGAGTCTTGAGTTTTTCAAGGCTCTTTTTTTGTTTGAG
>Ga0302197_10003554_pt1 | contig 14061 bp, 11 predicted proteins | sample II_Bog_N2_1_FD_193526 | JGI IMG/M metagenome (GOLD analysis project Ga0302197, IMG submission 193526) | Peat permafrost microbial communities from Stordalen Mire near Abisko, Sweden - II_Bog_N2_1 | ecosystem: Environmental > Terrestrial > Soil > Wetlands > Peat | place: Sweden: Abisko...
GCCCTGATTGGCTTTTGGAAACTTACCCGCTAAATTTGCGTGATGGCGAGAATATACCAATGGCTTTTGGCGCTATACGCGATGATCCGGCATCGTATATTGAACAGGCTAAGATGGCTTTTCAGTTTGCGGCGAGGTATGGCAGTAATAAAAATATAAACCCTGCTTTGGTAACGGTGGACAACAAACCGCGCTGGACTGCTGATCCGGTTAATGTAGCAAAAATTGGCCTCGGCTATATAAAATATATTGAATGCGATAACGAGCGCGATAAATGGTGGAAAGGCGATAAGGCACATCAAACACCAGAAGAATATGCCGCAAACCTATCGGCTTTTTATGATGGGGATAAAGGCAGATTAGGTAAAAATGTTGGCGTAAAGACCGCTGACCCCAATATTAAAGTGGTGATGGCCGGCTTAGCCAAGGCCGACCCTGATTATGTACGGGCGATGATCAACTGGTGCCGTGTCCATCGTGGTTATAAAGCTGATGGTTCGGTGAACCTTTGTTTTGATGTGATCAATTATCATTATTACTCCAGCAATACCCGGCCAAACTCAACGGATTTTGGTACTGAGGGAGTAGCGCCAGAGCTATCGCAAACCGCGGATTTGGCTGATGCATTTGTAAGTTTAGGAAAGCAATACCATCTGCCCGTTTGGGTAACTGAATCAGGGTATGATATTAACCAGGGCAGCCCGCAGAAGGCTTTACATATTGGCGCCAAACCAGCTTTGGTAACGCAGGCAGATTGGATCATCCGCACATCGTTATTGTATGCACGACATGGCATTAGCAAGGTTTTTTATTATGAGCTTTTTGATGATAACAGCACCAACAGCACGCAATATGAAACATGTGGTTTAGCTGATAAAGAACCGTTACAGCGCAGGCCAGCTGCTAATTATATTTACCAGGTAAAGCAGTTATTAGGCAGATATAGCTATAAGGGTACAATTAATAATTTCCCGCTGGTTGATGTTTACCGCGATGGGAATAAGACAATTTATGTACTAACTGTACCCGATGAACAAGGTAAAACCGGGGTATGTACATTGAATTTGGGCAACGCTACCAAAGGCATTGTTTACCATTTAAATCCTGATGGGATTAATATGATGCAAAGCATTGTTAGTTCTACAGATCATAATGTAAAGATTAAGGTTAGTGAAACGCCTGTATTTGTGGAGAAGGTGGATTGATCTTTCTTTATGTGATTGCTGAGGGATGAAGCAAACGTGAGATTTGCACAGCCGCTTTTCTATCCGGAGGCCTCCGTAGGCAGCTACACTTAATAAATACTGTTGCCGACTATATAATTACTTGCTTATGCAGCAAATACGCACCTATTTAATATTACTGCAAACATTCCACCGCTATATTGTGTAGTTTAATAAAAATCAATACTACCATGAAGAAATTAATTTTAGGTATATGCCTTTGTGCCGGGATGGCAGCATGCCATAGTAACAGCAAGCCAAAAGATGCTTACGCCGATTCGCCAATGATGACTGGTAAAGCAGATCAGGCTGGTACCGTGAATGACTCATCGCACACGGCAGCCGATGCCGACTCGCAAAAAGTGGGTAAATCGGACGGTGCCCCAACCGATACCACAAGCACCGGATCAGGTAAATTGGATAAATAGTAATGTAATACATAGTATCACCATGAAGAAAATATTTTTTAGCATATGCCTTTGTGCCAGTATAGCTGCGGCATCATCATGCGGCAGTAATAAAGCAACCAATGCCGCCGATGGCAACAATGCCTTGCTGGATTCATCCAAAAAGACACAGGATAGCACTAAAGCCGACACCGCAAAAAAAACCGATACAACCAAAAAAATGTAGCAGGCAGACAATCACTAAGATGGCTTTTTATCAAAAGCGAATTTTCATCCATCTGCTTGTACTACGATATCGGTTTATGGCATGTGTTAATAATAGTTCGTCGGGCAATAATAGTTCTGAAGAATTTACCACACCTCCAGCAATACCGATAGCACCAATGCAAGCAGTCATTAAGATAATCATAGTTTTCCCGCCACGTCATAAGTCAATGTTACCCATCGCCTTTCATAATAAAAACTTAACATGCCGGTAATATGACAGTTGCACCTTTGCAGCATATTATTTAGGCGAAACACTCACAAGCTCGTTCTTTATTCCCAAATAAGATCAGTTAAAAGTTAATAAGATAAGGAGAGCGGAGACTCTCTTTATTTTTATCTATTCTATTCAATAATATTCCTCTATATTATTCCATAAACCATGAAAATACTATACGCTATACAAGGTACAGGTAATGGCCATTTAAGCCGTTCAATGGATATTGTTCCGTTACTTAAAAAAATGGGCGATGTTGATGTATTGGTGAGTGGCACCCAGGGCGATTTGGCCTTACCATTCCAGGTTAAATATGTGCTGCATGGTTTTGGCTTTGTTTTCGGCAAAAAAGGTGGTGTTGATATATGGGCCTCCTTTTTAAAATCACGTTTCCGTAAGTTTATTCATGAGATAAATACATTACCTGTTGAAGACTATGACTTGGTTATAAACGATTTTGAACCAGTATCCGCGTGGGCTTGTTATATGAAAAACAAGCCTTGCATCGGGCTTAGTCACCAGGCTGCAGTGCTATCTAACAATGCGCCAAAACCTGATGATACGGATATGATGGGCAGGCTCATCCTTAAAAATTACGCGCCGGTATCGGCACAGTATGGCTTTCATTTTTCAAAGTTCGATGCTAATATTTTCACCCCGGTTATACGCCAGCAAGTGAGGGATCAAAAAATAGAGAACAAAGGCCATTATACCGTTTACCTGCCCGCTTATGATGATAAAAGACTCATAAAGCGCTTATCGGAGTTTAAGGATGTGAAGTGGGATGTTTTCAGCAAGCATAATAAAAAAACCTTCAAACATAAAAACGTATCTATACAACCTATAAATAACGAGAAGTTTATCAAGAGTATGGCCGAAAGCGCAGCGGTACTTTGCGGTGGCGGATTTGAAACACCTGCCGAAGCACTTTACATGAAAAAGAAATTGCTGGTTATCCCCATGAAAACGCAGTATGAGCAGCAATTGAATGCTGCCGCTTTAAAGCAAATGGGTGTACCTGTTGTAAAAAGCCTAAAACCGAAACATAACGATATCATTTTAGACTGGATAAACAACGGCAAACCCATACCTGTCAATTACCCGGATACTACGCAAGCAATACTCGACCTGGTGTTTGAGAACCACGCGAAAGCCGAGTATGCTATAGTCTAATTATTTAGTATCTAACTTGATGTCTTTAGGATCAGATAATACTATCTCGGGTTTGCCTTTGTAGTCAATTATCGTTCCGGTAACGCAAACGGCTTTATCTTTAAAATCAACTTCGGGTTGGCCGGTAAATTTGCTTCTGTCTTCACCTTTTATTACTACGGTAAGCAATTGATCTGGATGAAAGCCGCCAAGATCTAAAAAGGTCATATTTGATGGTGTGATCAATTTGGTACTGAAAACTTTACCGCAAACAGTTAAGGTTTCGCCAACGTGTTTGGCCGCGTCTTTTACATCAATCATTTTTTGTGCCGATGCATTAAAAGCTAAAAATAGTGCTAAAGAAGCCAGGATAAGTATACGTTTCATGGATGATTTATTTAGATGCAAAATAGTAATTTATTAGGCTAATTTTCAGGATTGATATGTAACAAAATTAAAACGCTTTTATACTTCATTTTATAAAACCCCTGATTTTTGTTAATTTTCGTGGTATTTTAAATCGAAACATCTATCCAGCTTATGTCCCTTAAAAAGTACTTGGTTCTTGCCTCATTCATTCTTTCTATTTTGTTGGTTACACAGCTTCAAACATCAGCCCAAAATCAATACGAATTAAATAGCGGGTGGAAGTGCCAGAAAGCAACCGCTGTAACAGTAAATGGTGCACAATTATCAAAAAATGATTTCCCGCTTGGTTCATGGCAAGAAGCAACAGTACCCGGTACGGTATTAACTACGCAGCTTAATAACAAGCAAGTGCCCGATCCCTTTATTGGGATGAACAATGCACATATCCCCGACATTTATAAGGTTGGCCGTGATTATTATACCTACTGGTTTGTAAAGGATTTTAAAGAAGCATCGCCCCAAAACAACAACCAGGTTTACCTTAACCTGCGCGGCGTTAATTATAGTTACAATGTTTTTTTAAATGGACATCAATTAAATAATAAGCTGCACGGCGGCATGTTTTTACGTGAGACTTATAACATCACTAAATGGCTAAGTAAAAACGGCAATAACCGCTTAGCTGTAATTGTTTACCCGCCTGATGTAGTTGGTAATCCAAACGGCGGCCAGGGCGGCGATGGCACCATTGCCCGCAATGTGGGCATTCAATATACCGCAGGCTGGGACTGGATACAATCCATCCCCGACCGTAATACAGGTATTTGGGATAAAGTGACCATTGAAAAAACCGGTGCTGTTAAGATAACCGATCCGCATGTAATTACTTTGGTTCCGGGCATCCGGCAGCCTGAGGGGCCGCAGCAACCTGCCATAATACAAGTATCGGCACTACTGGAAAACCCTACTAATTTGCCTGTTAACGGCATACTGCAGTATAATTTGGATGGGAAGACGGTATCAACCAAAATTACCTTAAAAGCAAATTCAAAACAGCAGGTACAATTACAGGATTACAGTTTGAAGAACCCAAAATTGTGGTGGCCTAATGGTTATGGACCGCAAAACCTTTACAATTTAAAATTGCAATTCGTAGCCGCGGGCAATAAAATATCCGATCAGCAAAATATTGAGGTTGGGGTGAGGCAAATTACTTCCGAGCGGAATGAGCACACGGAAAGTCGCCAGATAAACGTAAACGGACAAAAGATATTTATTAAAGGTGGCGACTGGATTATATCCGACGAGATGCTGCGCTTTAGTGACAGGCGATATGATGCCGAGGTACGTTTCCATCATGATATGAACCTGAATTTGATACGCGTTTGGGGTGGCGCGTTGATAGAACGACCAGAATTTTACGCGGCATGCGACAAATACGGCATGCTTGTTTTCCAGGATATGTGGGGCTCTGGTGACTGTAATGGCCGCTGGGAAGACCCAATGAAACTGGATGACCAATGGACACGCCGAAATTATCCGGATGACCATCAGCTTTATATAAAGTCGATAGAGGATCAGGTAAAAATGGTTCGTAATTATCCATCGCTGGCTATTTGGTGTGGTGGTAACGAGATCACTCCTCCTGAAGATATTTTGACCGCTCTGCGGGATACTGTAATGCCGAAATTGGACAATACCCGCTGGTTCGTGGAATATTCTAACTCCGAAAATATGTCGCGCAACGTATTGGGCGGCAATGGCGATGGGCCTTATGGCATACAGCCATTATCTGTATTTTGGGATCAGCGGACTTTCCCGTTTAATTCGGAAGTTGGTTCGGTTGGCGTGAGTGATTATGAATCATTAAAAAGGTTTATGCCAGCGGATGATATGGTAGTTCCAGAATACGACGAGGCTACAGGCAAGACCAAAACTGATTCTGTATGGGAATATCATAAGTATATTGGTTACGATGCTTCAATAAACAAATATGGAAAGCCTAAAAACGTGCAAGATTTTGCCAATAAAGCACAGCTAGTTAATTACGACCAGTACCGCGCTTTAATGGAAGGTTTCAGCTCGCATATGTGGGATTGGTATACCGGAGTAATCATCTGGAAAACACAAAACCCATGGACTGCATTACGCGGGCAGATGTATGACTATTACCTCGACCCGAACGCCTGCCTTTATGGCCTGCACAGCGGCAGCGAACTGCTACACATTATGTACAACCCGGGCGATGGTATGGTAATGGTTGCCAACAACACGTTTAAACCGCATACCAATATGATGATCGTTGTAAAATCATATAGCATTAGCGGTAAAGAAGAAATCATTAGCCAGGTATTTTCGGATGTAACGGCAACTACTACCAAAAGATATTTCAGCATAAAAGAATATACCGATAAACTGGCGCAGGCAGGCGGAGGTTTTATTGACCTGGAACTTTTGGATAAGGATAAGAATTGCATCAGCCAAAATATTTACTGGCTTGCAGATGATAAAGGCGAATACAGCGGCTTACAAAAATTGTCCGCATCGCAATTGCAAACATCGGCAAAACTGCTTTCGCCAGGGAAAGTGGCTGTTACTTTAACAAACCCAGCTGGTGCACCGGTTGCATTTTTTAATCGATTATCATTAATTGATGCCCAAAGTAGTAAACGCTTATTGCCTGTTTTTTATAGTGATAATTATGTATCGGTTTTACCGGGCACAACAAAAACCGTGATGGTTGATTATGATGCTAAACAATATTCAAACCTACCGATGCTAAGCATAAGCGGTTGGAATTTAAAGGAAGAAACGGAAAGCATTGCACTGAATTAGCCCTTTAAAAAACTTACATTTAATTGCTTTTTTTAACAAACTCATCCTAAAAAAAACTTACCAATTAAACTTTAAACGTATGGAATGGTACAACTACTTGGCGGCATTTTTTGCAGGTGCATTTTTAGCTAACAGTGTCCCTCATTTTATTAAGGGTGTAGCGGGCGATAAATTCCCTACCCCATTCGCAAAACCACCGGGTAAAGGCTTATCACCGGCTTATGTTAACGTACTATGGGGTGGGTTGAACATTATTATTGGCTATTTATTATTAGTACATAGTAAAATACGCACAGAAAATGACCATATTGGGAAAATTATATTTTTTGTTGGGGCAATGATAATGGCGTTAATGTTAAGTATAAATTTTACTCAAAAACATAAAGAATAACTTATTGAATTAAATGTACTACATCATATATCTAAGCGCAGGGGTTAATTGGTTTAGCGAAAAGGAATTAACGGATGTTTTAGAAATAAGTAACATTAACAATGCTCAATGTGATGTAACCGGCTTATTATTATATAGTGAAGGTAGCTTTATTCAATTATTGGAAGGTGAAGAACAAATTGTAAAAACCACATTCAATAGAATAAACCAGGATCAACGGCATAAGGGCATGACTATAATTGCCAGTGGAATTATTGGATACCGAAACTTCCCCGAATGGGCAATGGGGTTTAAGTCTATTCACGCTAATGATTTTAATGAGTTAGATGGTTACCTTGATCCGTCGAATAAGGATTTTCTTGGAGATAAAGAAAAGCATCTCTCTATAAATCTTTTAAAAGCGTTTGTTAAAACGGCAAGAAAGGTATCGTAGTTACTGCCAGCTCATAGTAAACTTTTTCCATACCTTACATCAAACGCTATACGTTCGTTATCGCTCAGAGAGAAGCGTTTTTATAAATTCCCTTTGTCATCCTATGCAAACATAGGATGACAAAGGGAATTTATATTAATAAAACTTAGGCAATGGATTTAATTTGGTATCCTGCCTTTGGTGCCAGTATGGATATATTGGATCTACATCACTGGCGGCATCAAGCTTTTTAACTTGATCAATGGTAAGGTTCCATCCTACCGCAGCCAAATTTTGTTTAAGTTGTTCTTCGTTACGGGCACCTATTACCAAGTTGGCTACTGTTGGTCGTTGCAATAACCAGTTTAAAGCTACTTGCGCCACTGATTTGCCAACCTCCTCCGCTACTTCGTCCAAAGCATCAACAATAGTGTAAAGCCGCTCAAAATTAGTCGCTGGGCCATGTGCACCACCTTTACTCATGCGGGAGTCTTGCGGAATCGGTTGATCTCTGCGATACTTGCCGCTTAACCTGCTTGATGATAGCGGACTCCATACAATTGTGCTCACACCTTGATTGATACCTAAAGGCATCAGCTCCCATTCAAATTCTCTATCCAATAAAGAATAATAAGCTTGGTGAGCTATATATTTTGCCCAACCATATTTTTCGGATACCGATAATGATTTCATTAAATGCCAGCCCGAAAAGTTTGAACAGGCAATATAACGAACTTTACCGCTGGTGATCAGATCTTCCAACGCATGTAAAGTTTCTTCAACCGGGGTATTTCCGTCGAAACCATGCATATGGTAAACGTCAATATAATCGGTTTGCAGGCGTTTAAGACTGTCTTCGCATGATTTAATAAGGTGCAGACGTGACGAACCGTAATCATTTGGCCCATCGCCCATTTTAAAGGTTGCTTTGGTTGATATTAAAACCTTGTCGCGTGCAATACCTTCAAGTGCGTTACCTAATATTTCTTCGGAAGTGCCGCGTGAATAAACATTGGCAGTATCAAAAAAGTTAACACCCGCGTCAATACACAGGTTTATCAGCTTTTTTGCTTCATCTAATTGGGTATCGCCCCAGGCTTTAAAAAATTCGTTTCCGCCGCCAAAAGTAGCCGTGCCGAAACTAAGTACAGGTACGTTTAGTCCTGATGCTCCTAATTGTCTGTATTCCATAAATAGATATTGTTACGTATTTTATCAAAGTAACAACAGACGGAGGAGATTTTTGTCAGGATATTTTCAGGATTCTTTTTATAAAAAAATTACCATTCTGAGGATAGCGAAGAAGCTGTACTGATGTAAACTAATTTACAGATTCTTCGCTCCGCTTAGGATGACAATCGGTAGAATTATTTACGCATGCATAGCACTTTCTTCTATCCAATGCTTTACGCTGGCATATAAATGATCGAGGTCGAACGGTTTTGCGATGAATTCATCGGCACCATAGTTGCCCAATGATTCCAACACACGAGGATAGCCCGAAAGCATAATGACCGGTATATGTGATGATAAAGGATGCGTTTTTAGCTGATGGCAAAGTTCGCCACCATTGATGCCTGCCAGCAAAAAATCAAGCATTACCAAATCGGGCTGGTATTGCGATATGCTGGTAATAATATTTTCGATATAAGGCAGTGCGGTAACATGATAGCCCTCTTGCTCCAATGCTTCTTTCAGTAAGTCGAGTGTATCGCTGCTATCGTCGACTATTAAGATATTTTTTGACATGAAAATATATAATTGGTAGGTATTAAACGATGAATAAATTTTATTGTTTTTTAAACCATTGTAAAAATAAGTTGTATTTTTTATAAATATGTAATTATCGTGATAATTTTACATTAAGTTTTTATGAAAATGACATAACCAAATAGTACGATTGTATTATTTGAATGTTATGCGCAATATTCTATTCTTCGGCGACAACCTTACTGCATGGTACGGCCTTGCCTACGCAAGCAACGATGCCTGCCCCGTTTTGATACAGCAAAAAATAAACGGATTACTACGCGATAAACGGAGTTTAAGTAGGCTTACTCTTGTACAGGATCTTCGTCCTTCAATATGATAAATTTTAATGTTACTGATATATATGTATGCTAAATATTATTTTGTTCGGTTAATATAAAACGATGTTGTGTTTATAACAGTTTTTATTAATTTAGAAATCAATATGAAATACCTAACCTACTCAAAAATATTCCTGCCATTTGCTTTTATTATTCTTATTCTGCTACAAGGATGTAACGATAGCCCGGGTACATGGGTTAATAAACAAATAAGCTCCGGAAAAAGAGACGATTTTCACAAGCTGAACACAGAAGCGCTGCAGTACATTAAAGCCGATGACATGAACGATTTAAGCATACTAATGTCCAAAGAATTGGCAGCAGAAAACTATACCAACCATACTGTAGATTTGATAAGCAACGAGCTTAAAGCAAATGATTATACTTTGATGGATGAATATTACATTGTAAGAGATTCGACAAAAGCTGATACTGTTAATGCCCGGTCACCTACAGACGGAAAAACAGCTTATAATTTGCAATATTCCAATGCAACAGGAGCTAAATACATCGCCTTATTTATACCCAAAAGCGGACTAAGCAAATCACTCATCAGTTTGATATATAATAAATATGATTATGGCTGGAAGATAAGCAGCCTTAATGTAGCGCCTTACACTATTAACGGCAAAACCGCACCCGAGCTTTTTGAACTGGCAAAACAACAGTTTGCTAACAATCATTTGGTAAGCGCCGTAAATACTGCACAACTGGCTACGCTATGCCTTAAACCTGCCGAAATTTGGCAATATAACCAGCAAGATGACATCAACACATTTTATGGAAATCTTACCTACCAGGCTAATAACAAATATAGCTTTCCATTTGTGTTAACACAAGTTGCCACACATCCCAAAATAATCAGTATCATCAATCAGTCAAATGATGGTGGTAGCTATCCTGAAATTTATTATGTATCAAGCATTAAGGTGGCTGACACTGATGCGATAAAGAAAGAAAACTTAGAAGTTAGAAAAGCAATAAGTACGGCAATGCCAGGCTTAGATAAAGACAATAAATACTTATTGTATTCTGTTACGAATAAAGTACCAAGCGCCACAGAAAACACACCCCGCTTTGATATGATTGAAAGGCTTCAATAAAAATCGGCGTCCGAAAACGTTATCGTAATAATATTGCTATCAACTCTATAAATAAGTGGTAATTATCTCTGCGTATTTTAACTTTGGGCATCTTCATGTACAACCAATTATTTTATGAAAAAATTATTGTTGCTTTTAGCGATTCAGGGTGTGCTTATACAAGTATCAACGGCACAAAAAACCTCCATTTACCATAAGGGCTGGATTGATTTTAACAAGAACGGCAAAATGGATGTTTTTGAAGATCCATCGCAGCCAATTGATAAACGTGTTGCCGATTTACTGAGCCAAATGACGATTGAGGAAAAAACCTGCCAGCTAGCAACATTGTATGGTTACAAAAGAGTTTTAAAAGAAGAAATGCCAGCAGAATCATGGAAGAACGAGGTTTGGAAAGATGGCATTGCTAATATTGATGAGGAGCTAAATAACCTGGCTTCCAGAACGGATATGGCGCCTACGCAATATAGTTTTCCGTTCAGCAAACATGCCGCGGCTATTAATACGATACAAAAGTGGTTTGTTGAGCAAACCCGCATGGGCATCCCGGTTGATTTCACAAACGAGGGCATCCACGGCTTGAATCATGACCGTGCTACACCACTACCCGCTCCTATTGGCATTGGCGCTACCTGGGATAAGGAATTAGTAAGGCAAGCTGGCGATGTTGTTGGCCGCGAAGCACGGGCTTTAGGATACACTAATGTTTACACCCCGATATTAGACCCTGCCCGCGACCAGCGTTGGGGGCGTACTGTTGAAACTTATGGCGAAGACCCTTATCTGATTGCTGAATTAGGCAAGCAAATGTGTTTAGGCGTACAGGAAGAAGGCGCTGCATCAACCTTAAAACACTTCGCGGTTTATAGCGTGCCGAAAGGGGGGCGTGATGGCGCGGATAGAACCGATCCGCATGTTGCACCACGAGAAATGTATGAATTATATCTATACCCTTTTCGCAGGGTGATACAGGAGGCACATGCCATGGGTGTAATGAGTAGTTATAACGACTGGAACGGCGAGCCGATAACCGGCAGTTATTTCTTTTTAACAGAATTATTGAGGCAGAAATTTGGCTTTAACGGCTACGTGGTTTCGGATAGTGAAGCGGTAGAGTTTTTATACAGCAAGCACCATGTAGCTAGCAGTCCGGAGGACGCTGTTAGAATGGCTATTGAAGCCGGACTGAATGTACGCACCAATTTCACCATGCCGCAAACTTATATTATGCCATTGAGGCAATTGGTTAAGGATGGTAAAGTATCTATGAAAACGCTGGATTCGCGCGTGGCGGATGTACTGCGGGTAAAATTTGAGTTGGGTTTGTTTGATGAACCTTATGTGAAAGACCCTAAAGCGGCTGACAAACTGGTTCATAATGCTGAAGCTGACAGCATGAGCATGAAAATGAACCGTGAAAGCATGGTATTATTAAAAAACGAGGGCAGCCTATTGCCATTAGATAAAAATAAATACAAAAGTATTTTGGTAGCCGGTCCGCTGGCCATGGAAACCAGCTATGCCATCAGCAGGTACGGACCATCACACAACCCGGTAACTACGGTTTATGATGGAATAAAGAATTATGTAGGCAACAATGCAACCGTAAGCTACTCCAAAGGTTGCGATATTGTTGATGCCACTTGGCCGGAGAGTGAGATTATAGAAACCCCACTTACCGATAAGGAACAAGCTGATATAAACGCCGCGGTTGAAGAAGCCAAAAAATCGGACATTGTTATTGTTGCCGTTGGCGAAGGTGTTGACCAGGTTGGAGAAAGCTTATCCCGCACAGGATTGAACTTGCCGGGCAGGCAATTAAAACTCGTTCAGGCCTTACAAGCAACGGGTAAGCCGGTAGTAATGGTGATGATAAACGGGCAGCCATTAACCATTAACTGGGAAAATAAATATGTGACTGCCATTTTAGAGGCTTGGTTCCCTAGTCCGCAGAGCGGAAAGGTAATAGCCGAGACTTTGTTTGGCGAGAATAATCCGGGTGGTAAGCTATCTATCACCTTCCCGAAAACGGTTGGGCAAATTGAGATGAATTTTCCGTTTAAGCCAAGCTCCCAGGCTCCGCAAAGCGGTAATAATGGCTGGGGACATACCAGTGTTGATGGATCATTATATCCGTTCGGTTATGGTTTAAGTTATACTACGTTTGATTATAGCAATTTGCAAGTATCCCCTGAAAGTGAAAAAGGCCAGGCAGATGTGGAAGTAACCGTTGATGTAACCAACACCGGCCAGCGCAAAGGCGATGATGTAGTTGAACTTTACCTGAAACAAGAACTAAGCGATGTAACGGTTTACGATTATGACTTGCGTGGTTTTACGCGCATAAACCTCGCCCCGGGCGAAAAGAGAACGGTACATTTTACTTTGCACCCTGATGACCTGGCAATCCTGGATAAAAACATGAACTGGACTGTTGAGCCGGGCAAGTTTAAGGTGATGATAGGAAGATCATCGGAAGATTTGGTTTTGAATAAGGAGTTTGTGGTGGAGTAGGTTTAAGCGTGGACGCTTAAATTGTTATTCGGTTAAGTGAGGGCACTTGACCATGTCTATTCTATGTTCTTAGATTCAGTTACAAGTATCATAGATTCGGTTACATTCTTTTCATGCCACCACCCGACCTTTGCTTTATAAAAAAATAAAGCCATGAAAATAATAGTTACAGGTTCCCTGGGATATGTTGGTAAACCAGTTGCCGAGGAATTAATAGCAAAAGGACATTCGGTTACCGTTATCAGCAGCAATGCCGGTAAACAAAAGGATATTGAAGCCATGGGCGCAAAAGCGGCTATCGGCACAATGGATGACGCTGACTTTTTAACCGAAACCTTTACAGGTGCCGATGCAGTGTACTGTATGCTGGCCTTACACGGAAGTTTCGCCGACCCGGATAACAGCGCAAGCAAGATAATAGCACAAGCAGAGGCGGTTACCAATAATTATGTAGAGGCTATCGAACGCTCGGGGGTTAAACGGGTAGTTTACCTTAGCAGTATTGGCGCGGATATGAAAAAAGATAGCGGACTTATTATTATTCATCACAATGCCGAAAATATATTGAGTAAACTGCCGGCTGATGTTAATATTTCTTTTATGCGCCCATCCGGGTTTTATAAAAACCTTTTTGCCTTTGTACCCTCTATTAAAAGCCAGGGTATTATTGCAGCAAGTTATGGTGGAGAGGACATCAATATATTTGTTTCTGATATAGATATTGCAGATGCGATAGTTGAAGAACTGGAATCGCAAGCGGCAGGCAGAAAAATTCGTTATATAGCAAGCGACGTGGTCACCTGTAATGAAGCGGCTGATATCTTAGGTACTGCTATCGGGAAGCCTGATTTGAAATGGGTAACCATTAGTGACGAGCAACAGCTTAATGGCTATAAAGCACATGGAATGAATGACAGCCTCGCCCAACAATTTGTAGAAATGAATGCAAGCATACACAAAGGGAAATTTTACGAAGATTATAACCAACACAAACCAACGTTGGGAAAGGTAAAATTGAAAGATTTCGCTAAAGAATTTGCCGCGGCAATAGCTAATTAAAACAGCATGAGCCTTATTTTGCTTA
>Ga0302197_10003555_pt1 | contig 14057 bp, 7 predicted proteins | sample II_Bog_N2_1_FD_193526 | JGI IMG/M metagenome (GOLD analysis project Ga0302197, IMG submission 193526) | Peat permafrost microbial communities from Stordalen Mire near Abisko, Sweden - II_Bog_N2_1 | ecosystem: Environmental > Terrestrial > Soil > Wetlands > Peat | place: Sweden: Abisko, Stordalen...
CAAATCAAAACTCGATTGTGGTAGTATATAGGATCTGAAAAAAATTAAAAGTTGCCAGTATTAACGTCCCACCATAAGCGGGTACCTCCGTTATCAGGGCCACCTAAAAGTGCAATACCATGAGCTAGTGCAGCTTTATTACTTGTTGCTTCGGTAGAAGGGTAAGGCAAGCGACGAACCTGTGTCTGTGTATTGATAAGGCCGCTGCTGAAATTGTTGGCGACGGTGAACAATTTCGGATAACCCGTACGGCGGAAATCTGCCCATGCTTCCTGCCCGTCAGGAAATATGGCCAGCCATTTTTGAGTAATAATACGCTCCAGTTGTTGTTCCTGCGTAGCAGTATTATCCCATTTAATGGTAATGGTTGATAGCGCGGTAACATTGTTAGCCGAATTAAGCGGATCGGTGAAATTGGCTTCGGTGCTGGTAGCATCGCTCAGGTAATTACCTGCTGTAGCACCCCATTGCGCCATGGAAGTAGTGATGCCTGTTTCATAATCGGTTTGCACATTCTCGGCAGACCATCCGCGCAAAGCAGCTTCTGCCCTCAGGAACCATACTTCGGCCGCAGTCATGATCAGTTGCGGTGTAGTAAATTGGAAAGTTGTAGCAGTGTTCAGGTTAGAAAAATATTCATAAGTACCCTGGTTAGAGCCAATAACCGAACCTGTACGGATACCTAAGAACTTGCCAGCGTATGCAGAACCTGCGCCTGCCTGTGCAGGCTGAAAATAGATTGAAAAGCGCGGATCGTTATACCCAACCATGAAAGATTCGATAGCAGCATTCATATTGGTATTATTCCAGTCATGCGATAATTGGTACAGGTCGTTTTCCCTACCGCCTGTTTGTGCTACAGCAGCATCATCCGAAGGCGCAGTTAGTAAGCCGCCGGAATCGTTCAGCGCTTCTTTTGCCTGCGTTTCTGCTGTTGCCGGATCAACTTTTACAATACGCATAGCCAGGCGTAAACGTAGTGAATTAGCTAGTTTTAGCCATTGCGCATAATTTCCTGCATATATATAATCATTACTTCCTAAATAATTCACTGTCCCTGGAGCAGCTATATAAGCCTTCAGATTGGTTACAGCTGTATCAAGCTGTTTAAAAAATGTAGTATAAACCGTTTGCTGATCATCATACGGTGCAGAGGTTAACGATGTAGCTACTTGCGTGTACGGTATAGGTCCAAACCTGTCGGTTACCCTATCCATAGCCTCAACCTGAATTATTAAGGCCACAGCCCAAGCTTCGGGATGTGCTGTTTTTATAGGGGTTGTTGTACCCATTGCATGTACAGTTGCCATAACCTGGTTATACTGGTCCGTAAAACCTGTTTGGTTCCATCCGTCAACCATGGCATAGGTTAAATTATTCTGATCGCCATTAAATGATATACCGGGCTGTAAATAACCGCTGTACCCGTCGGCACTTAAATTTTGCGCGCGTTGGTAGTCTGCAAAAATCGCCTGCTCTAATGGGCCAAATGCTGTTGGTGTAGATACTAAACTTTGTCCCCCTGTTAAGTTATTTGGATTGGTATTGTATTTTTCAAAATTTTTGGTACATGCCGATAGGGCTAAAACCATAATGGTACCTAAAACAAACTTTAGTTTGTTTTGGGTAATATATTTTGTGTTATTATAATCTCTTTTCATTTTTATACTAATTTGATGGTCGTATTAAAAAGCTACATTCAGGTCTAAGCCTATATTACGGGTAGCGGGTTGATTAAACAGGTCTACACCAGAAAGGCCATTACCAGTTGAACTGGCTATTTCGGGGTCAAATGGAGCTTTCTTATAGAAGTAAATCAGGTTCCTGCCAATCAGTGAAAGCTTAACATTTTTAATCGCACTGTTTTGTATTGGCCAATTATAACCTAAAGCCGCCTGGCGTAAGCGTACAACTGTTGCACTATATACATATTGGTCTGTTATCGCATTACGCCCACCAATAGACTGGTACCATGTTTGCGGGTTAACCGAAGTTACCGCGGTGCCTGCAGCGTTTACACCATTAATGGTAACACCACCTGCCGCGCGTGCATTGCCCGAAGCTTGTGAAACACCATAGCTATCCATCATGGCCTGCGTTAAAGAAAGCACCTGGCCACCAAATTTTCCATCAACAAGGAATTCCAGGCTAACATTCCCGAAATTAAAATTGTTATCCCATCCCAACATAAATTTAGGATTAGGATTACCTATATAACTCAAGCCCGCATTTGGGTTCACAGTAGTACTTCGCTCTGGTAAATAAGGATCGGCACTGGTACCACTGCCTGAAAGCACTATCTGACCTTTTGAATTGCGGACAACGGTAGTTCCATATATATCGCCAAATGATCCGCCTTTTTTAATTTCGGATTGATAGCCAAAGCTCCCTCCGGCTGTACTGGTTAAGATCGCTTGATCCAATCCATCCGCCGGGTCAACTTCAATTATCTTATTATTATTGGCAGAAGCATTGAATGAAGTATTCCAGGTGAATGCTTTACTGCGTACGACATCAGCACCTAGTGTGACCTCAAAACCTTTATTCTGTATTTCACCCGCATTAACATAAGCCGAAGATATTAACGTTGACGATGGCGGCGTTACCGTAAATAATTGATTATAAGTGCGTGTATTGTAATAAGTAAAACTGAAGCTAATACGATTTTCCATAAATTTCCAGTCGGTACCAAACTCATAAGAGTGGGTAGTTTCAGGTTTTAGGGCGTGAAAAGGTTCTGCGAAATTGAATAGCAACGACCCTGCCGCTGTTTCTGTATTTTGTGTGTTTGATACATACGGAGATACCCCATTTCCAACATCAGCGTAGCTTCCACGAACTTTTGCATATGAAATTGCCGTTGGGAATGAAAGCGCTTGCGATAAAACAGCACTTAAACCTACTGACGGATAAGTATAATAATCTTTGTTGGTGAAAGCCAAGGTAGAATTCCAGTCAGTTCGATTAGTCAACGCCAGGTACAACCAATCTTTATACGAAAGATTTGCGGCTTCAAAAATAGATTGAACTTGGGTATGGTAGCCAAAACCTATAGGAGCAACATGGCCGGGTACAATATTATACGGATCAAATAAATCAGTGAGCGACAAATCACCACTTGCGCCCAGGCCATTAACCTGGGTATCATTTATAGCCGTACCAACTAAACCATCAAATTTAAATTTACCAAATTTAGAAGGAGTGAAACTTGCTATAGCGTCGGCATACTTTTGTTCGGTCAGCTGGTTGCTATATGAATAATTACCGTTGCTGTTGCTATTAAATGTTGTGATAGTACCCGAATACAGATCTTGTGTATAGCTATCATTTGTGCGATCGAGACTTCCTCTTACTTGTATATTAAACCAGCTGTTGACATCATACTTCGCGCTTCCGTTAAATATAATGCGCCCGCGCTGTAAATTATTGGGGTTTTCGTTAGTTACCCACCATGGATTTTGTTGTTGACTATCATCTGACTTTAAAAACCAATTTTGACGAGCCGCGCCTACCTGATTAGCTAGCAGGTACTGATTTTTGTAAGGTGTGATGTTTAATCCGCGAGGAAAAAGGTATAAACCTACCAGTGGATTAATATATAAACCCGACAGTGGCGTATTTTTTACATCCTGGTCTATATAATTAACACTTCCGTCAATGGTAAGTTTATTGTTTAAAAAGTGACCGGTTTCGCGCATGTTAAAGTTGTTCCTTTTTAGCTTATTACCTGGTTCAACGCCATCGGCAGTTGTGTTGGCATATGAAAAGTAAGTTTGTGCCATTTCTGTACCAGAACTAAGATCAATAGCGTTTGTCCAGTTAGTACCGGTTTGGAAAAACTGTTTCAGATTATTTTGAGAGCCCGATATAGGTGCCCCCCAGCTAAACGGTGAATTTCCAGCACTTGAGGCACTTTGACCGTACTGGTTTTGAAATTTTGGCTCAGCAACCGCATTTGAAGCCTGGAAACTGGATGAATAATGTATTAATGTTTTACCAGCCTTACCCTTCTTTGTTGTAATTAGGATAACACCGTTAGCAGCCTGGCTGCCGTATAAAGCTGATGCCGAGGCGCCTTCCAGTACAGTTATACTCTCAATATCATCAGGGTTAAGGTTTGATATGCCATCGCCACCATCAGGGGTGCCACCAAAATTGCTATTCGGTTGTCCGGCGTTAGCTATTGATGTTCCACTGTAATTATTAGGGGCTGCCATAGGCACACCATCAATAACGTACAGAGGCTGGTTACTGCCGGCAAATGAGCGTGAACCGCGTAACAACACTTTCGCTGAGCCACCAACACCGGAAGCGCTCGGCGAAATATCCACACCGGCAACTTTGCCGTCAAGAGAATTCATCAGGTTGTCTGTTTTTACCGTGTTTATCGCATCGCTGCTAATCGTTTGGGTAGCATAAGTAAGCGATCTTGAAGACCTTTTGATACCCAGGGCAGTTACCACAACCTGGTTAAGCTGATTAGCATTACCTCCAAGCGTTATAAGTAAATTCCTTTCGGTTCCAACAACAGCTTGCTTGGTAGTATAGCCTACATAGCTAAAAACAAGGATATCACCAGGATTTGCGGATAAGGAAAATTTTCCGTTTGCATCCGTTTGTGTACCTTTAGTTGTCCCTTTAATAATTACAGAAACACCTGGTAGCGTGTTTCCTGTACTGTCACGAACTGTTCCGGTGATCTGTTCATCAGTAAAGGGTACGGTGAGTTTTGGGTGTTTAGATAAGTGGTGATTGATTATGCTTGCGGAAGTGATTTTGCTGCCGGCAGCAAAGGCCCCCGCAGAACTACAAACAATCAAGCATGTAAGTAAGCTTTTTTTCATACTCATGTTTTGGATTAGTTAAACTGTTAAAAAAATTGGTTTTAGAGTTTGGTGTAGAATAATATCTGGCATTAACTGGCTTTAGCTCATTTATTAGTCGTACTAAGGGTATATTCCTTTTTATTTAAAAATTGCCTACAAAAATTTTACAAATACTTGTTATTTCTATTATGAGCATAATTAGTACATTGCGTGCCCTTTCATCCGACTATTAATCCACAGAAAAGATTGAAACCTGATTTACTGGAACTCTGGAAAAAAATTTGCTTAACGGATGATGTTAAAGCGTTTGAGCAGCTTTATTATACGTTATTCAGAAAGCTGCTTAAGTTCAGCATGTATTATGTACATCAGCGGGAGGCTGCAGAAGAAATCGTATCTGAGGTTTTTGTTAAATGCTGGAGTAACAGGAGCAGCCTGGAGCATATTGAATTCCCAGAGAGTTATCTGTTTATTGCTGTCAAGAACCAATCTTTAAAATATCATAAAAAATATTCTAATATTCATCTTGTAGAGTTGGAGGATCATCAGTTCCATTTGGTTGATCTGGCTGACCCCTCCAAGAAGCTGGAAACAAAAGAATTACGTCACCGCCTTGATCAGGCAATAGAAACGTTGCCTATACAGGCAAGAATGGTATTCAGGCTGATCAAAGAAAATGGATTAAAATATAAAGAAGTTGCACAAATTCTTGAAATATCACCAAGAACAGTACAAACCCAGCTTTTCAGGGCAATTGATAAACTAAGGCAAGCTTTAAAATCAATACCAGAACATGGGTATAATTCCCATGTTAAAGGTAAAATTATAAGCATTTTTATCCTGTCTTTTTATTTGATGAATTATTTAACCAACTTGTAGGCATCTTTTATCAAAAAAGGATTATCATATTGTACAAAATACACTAATGAAAGAAGAGAGATTTACCGAATTGCTTGCAAAAAAATTATCAGGAGAAATTACTCCTGATGAGCATGTTGAGTTTAACAGGCTTATTGCAAGTGACCCCTCTTTTCAAAAGGAATACGAATCAATAAGATCCTACTGGGTGCAAGATGATGAGCCATTAGGAAATATGGTTAATCTGCTTGAAAAAATTAAGCAGCGCGCTGGGATCATCGCCGAAGAAAACCCGGTCGGTATAATTGAGCTGAATCCGCCCAAGAGCAGGTTATGGCTGCGGATTTTTTCAGCTGCGGGCATCGCTATTTTTGTATTATCTGTCTGTTTCTATTTTTTTAAAATAAATAATCATAAGAATACTCTTTCTGCGAGCTTAACAGAGCTGAAAACAAAAAATGGTTTAATTAGCAAAATCAAACTGGCTGACGGCACCTGGGTTACATTAAATGCGGTGTCGACTTTAAGCTACCCTAAATATTTTATTGGTAAAACAAGAGAAGTTTTTTTAGATGGGGAAGCTTTTTTTGATGTAGCGAAGGACCATAATCACCCGTTTATTGTACATACAAGCAAATCCGACATCCGGGTGCTTGGTACTGCATTTGATATTAAAAGCTATACTGACGAACCGTTTGAAGCAACGCTTTTTAGGGGCAGCATCCAGGCTATCATAAAGGGCGGCCATGCTACAAATATTATATTAAAGCCAACTGACAAATTGCTTATTCAGCAAGCGGGTTATTCCTTAGCTAAGGAAACTTTTGTGAATGGTTCGAATACCACAAATATTGAAACTGCCTGGATGAAGAATAAGCTGGTGTTTAAAAATGAACCGTTTGAGCAACTTGCCAAAAGCCTGGAAAGGCAATACGGCGATCGTATCATTTTTAAAAATGAAGCACTAAAATCAATTAAATTTACCGGTGAGTTTGAAAAAGAAAATATAAATCAGATTTTATTATCCTTACAGGTAGTTACACGGTTCAATTTTAAAACCTTGGATAATACTATTTATATTTTTTAACCAATTACTAGTTCTTTTTCAAAAGATATCCGGTCTATACCAAGGTTAAGGCTATATGCAAATTGTTTTACAGGTTAATTCATGAAATTAATCAGGTTACTATTATTGTTTCTCGTTTTTTGGAGCCCGATTTATGGGTACAGTCAAACAAGAGTTACTCTTAATTTAAAGCAAGCAAACTTTGAAGAGGTAATAAGTGGCATTAAAAGCCAAACCATTTATCATTTTATATATCGTCCTGATCAAATACCGGGATGGCGCCTCACTTTTCATGTCAAAAATCAGGAAGCTTTGACACTTCTGCATAACCTTTTGCAGGGAACGGGCTACTCCTTTCAAGTAATTACAGATAATTTAATAGCGATCAGTGCTCAAAGGGATACTGCCGACAAATTAGCAGTCGCTGGATTTGTAACAGATGGTGCCGGTAATCCACTTAGCAAGCTATCGGTAAGGACGACTAATAATCTTTACGGAACGGAAACCGATGAGAATGGAAAGTTTACTATTAATTCCTTTAAAGGCGGCAGCATTAAAATATCAGGTATTGGGTTAATTACCCGGGAAATTTCGACAAAGAATTCCGCTGGGGCTTTAAAAATAATCATGCTGCAGGCTGCCAATAATCTGGATGAGGTAGTTGTGACTGCTTTAAACATAAAAAAGGCTGATAGAAAAATAGGCTACTCCGTGTCGACTATTCAAGGGGCGGATCTAACCCAGGCCAGGGAATCAAACGTAGCCATGTCTCTTGAAGGGCAAATTGCCGGATTAAATGTGAGCGGTGTTAACGGAGGGCCGGCATCTTCATCCAGATTACTACTCAGAGGGGCCGCAAGCATGAACGCAGGTTCGCCATTGCTTGTGTTGGATGGCATACCAATTGACAATACCCAGCGTGGCGCAGCTAATGAATATGGGGGGGCCGACTATGGTGACGGGTTCAGCAATATAAACCCCGATGATATTGAAAGCATGACCGTTTTAAAGGGGTCAGCAGCTTCAGCATTATATGGGGCAAGGGCAGCTAATGGTGTTATACTAATTACAACAAAAACCGGGAAAAAGAATTCGAAAACCCTGATTGAGTATAACCTTAACCTTTCATATGACAAGGCTGTAAATAATACGGATTTTCAGTATGAATACGGGCAGGGTTCTCAAAATGAAAAGCCTAATGATGTAGAGAGCGCAATGGCATCCGGATTAATGAGCTGGGGGCAGAAACTTGATGGAGCGCCAACAATTCAGTTTGACGGGAATGTGTATCCATATTCAGCTGTTAAAAACAATATAGACCAATTTTACAGGATAGCCCCATCTCTTACTAATACCGTTGAAGTTAGTGGGGGCAGTTCCAAAGCAACTTTTCGGGCATCGGCGTCTAATCTGCAGGATCAGTCAATTGTTCCGAATAGCGGGTTAAACAGGAAAACTTTTAACCTGAATACCTCTTATGATATTACCGACCGGCTGGAGTTTAGTTTCAATGGTAACTATATTTATGAGTTTGATAAAAATAGGCCATATTTAAGTGACGGGCCGATGAACCCTAATTATGGGATCGAATTTTTGGCGACAAGTGCCCGTCAATCCAGTCTTAAGCCCGGCTATAATCCCTTAAATGGTGATGAATCACAATGGAACAATGATGTATATATTACAAATCCGTATTTTGTTGTAAATAAGCAGGTAGACAATTCTACGCGTAACCGGTTTATAACAGCCAGTGTTTTAAAATATAAATTCTCTGAGCATATGTATTTTCAAGCGAGGCTTGGATACGACATCAGCAATGATGGTTTATTGAACGTTTTACCTACAGGAACCGCCTTCACTGTAAACCAACAAGGTGGAATAAACAACCTGAGTAGATCACAGACTGCAGAGTTAAACACCGACCTGCTTTTTGCTGCAGAAAAAAAATTGACAACTGACATTGATTTTGATTTTTCAGCGGGTAGTAATTTTCGCAAGCGGCAATATAACCTTACCGAAATTAGTGGCTCTCAATTTATCACCTCATATTTATATACCCCTTCAAACCTAGTCAGCACAGCTACAAATTATGATGTGTCTGAAATTGTAACAGAATCTGCCTATTATTCTGCCGATATTGATTTCCGGCATTTACTGGATATAACGGCTACCGGCAGATATGACGTTTTTTCAACCTTGCCGGCTAATAGCAGAGGGATTTTTGTTCCCGGCGTTTCGGGTAGCTTTTTATTTTCAGATCTTTTGCAAGTCCCGCAATTGAGTTCAGGAAAATTTAAGATCAGTTATGCAAAAACAAGTGGTGAACCTTCAGAACCTTATACTACACAATTGTATTTTACATCCAACAATACAGTTAATGGTATTGCTTTAGGTAGTTTTTCTGCGGAGCTACCGAATTACAACCTAAAACCATTCACACTTAACGAGTTTGAAACGGGTCTTGATCTCAGTTTTTTACAAAACCGTTTGGAACTAGATGCTACTTATTTCAATAGGATTACCCATAATGAAATAACAAATGCCCAACAGTCTGTCGCAACAGGGTTTACGTCAGCCTATTTTAATGTTGGCAAAACTAAGAATACGGGGCTTGAGTTATTATTAACCGGAACCATACTAAAAACATCTTCTTTTTCATGGAGAACAAGTATGAATTTCAGCCTGGTTCATAACGTATTATTATCTATAGATGGTTCAAGCCAGTATCTGCTAACCGGGGCTTACAGACCGTTAAACGCAAATACAGCCTTGGTTGTAGGAAAATCCATCACGCAAATTATGGCCTATAATTACAAAAGAGATGCGGATGGGCACATTATTATTGGAAGCGACGGCATACCTGAACGGGGAAATTTAGAAGCGATGGGTGGCACATTACCTACTTCATATGGCGGTTTTAGCAATTCATTCCACTATAAAAAGTTTAACTTATCCTTTTTGATCGATTATAAATTCGGCAATAAAGTGCTTTCTGGTACAGAGGACTATTCCTATGTTTATGGCTTGAATAAAGCAACTTTGCCAGGTCGTGAAACGGGTATTGTAGCTAATGGTGTAAATGAGAATGGCCAGCCTAATACTATTAATGTTCCGGCTTATACTTATTATCCTGATCTGGCTACAAATATTTCAGCTTTATCTGTCTTAAACGGTAGTTTTATTAAATTCAGGCAACTCATCTTCGGGTATGAATTTCCTGCAAAGTCCTTACACAATATATTCCAATCTGTATCTGTTAGCCTAGTTGGCCGAAACCTGTTCACCATCCTTAAATACACCAAAAATATTGATCCCGAATCGGAGTTCTCTCCAAGTCTCGGCTATGCGGGGATAGAAGGGGAATCATTACCGGCAACAAGAACTATCGGGTTAAATTTTAACTTTAAATTCAAGTAAAGCAATGCGGATTAATCTACTTACATATTTTGCAATATTCGTTTCTTTAATGGGCTGTACTAAAGCACAGCTAAATAATATTAATACTGATCCTACAAAGTCAACCGGGACGAATTTCGATCCAAATGATTTGCTTTCCACCGCTCAGCTTAACTATGCAAATACTGGTTATTACCAGCTGGTATATGAGAGCACAATGATGCAGGTGCTGGCCTCAACCTATTTTTATTACGACAATGGTGATAAATATATAAATGAAGGCAATTTTACCGACTACCAGGGCGCAATCTTTAGCCAGGGCTATACTGAAGCTGGTGACATCCGGGAAATGCAGCAACTATGTATGCAAAAGGATTCAGCAGGCTATTCTAATCTTATCAATATAGGCAATATTATGTTTGTAATGATTTTGCAAAGAGTTACGGATATGTACGGCGATTGCCCTTACTCGCAGGCCGACATGGCGGCTCAGGGAATAAAATATCCAGTTTATGATCGCCAGCAAGATATTTATAACGAGATGTTATCTGATTTGAATAGTGCAATTTCTAAGCTTGATGTCAATAAACCCAAACCTACGGCAGATCTGTTTTATAATGGTGATATCAGCAAATGGAAAAAATTTGGTTATTCATTGATGCTGAGAATTGCGATGCGGCTTACAAGAGTTGACCCGCCCACAGCAGAGCAATGGGCGGAAAAGGCTGCTGCCGGCGGCACGTTTGCCGATATTACTGATAATGCAATTGTACAAACTGATGCATCTAATGCAAACAGCCAAAATGCTACATCCTTTGCCTTACGGACGTTAACCGACTATCAACAGGTGAGATGGAGTAAAACCCTGATTGATTATCTACGGCTTAATAAAGACCCACGCTTAAGCGTTATTGGTGAAGTTCCACCAGCCGGACTTTCTAATAATGGCGATGAAACCATTGCGGGTAATCCGGATTCATCGGTGCAAATAGGGTTACCCAATGGCTATGACCTGCTTGGCGGATCAACAGATATCAGTAACGCGCCCGGGTATCCCGGCGGTACTAGCTCTGGTGCCGATTTTGCGCCGCTTGGAAATTATTCGCGCCCTAAAACGAGTGTTTATCTAAAGCTTGGGGGACCAATTTTTGTACTCACTTATGATGAAACGGAACTTTTGCTGTCAGAGGCGAAGGTGAGAGGGTGGAATATAGTTGGTTCGGCGCAGCAACATTACGCAAACGGCGTTACGGGTGCCTTTCAATCGCTTACGCAACTAGATCCGCAAACTGAAATAAGCCAGGTTTCGATCAATAACTACTTAAATTTGCATCCTTTAGATCAGTCATCGCTGGCAAATTCACTTCAAATGATCAACCTGCAATATTGGACAGCGACCGGAACAGATTTTGATTTTATTGAAACCTGGTGTAATTGGCGAAGATCGGGGTATCCTAATCTCACGCCCGTAAATTATCCCGGGAATATAACTATGGGAACAATACCCAGAAGGATGATTTATCTTTCTAGTGAAATATTAACAAATCCTGTAAATTACAAAGCAGCCGTTGCCCGGTTGCAAGGTGGCGATGTATTGACAGCAAGGGTTTGGTGGGATACAACCAATAACTAAAAAGTGTCGGATGTGTCTTTTTCATAGTCATACTTGACAGCATAATTAGATAAATCTCAATTCTAAATTATAAGAAGATTAGCTAAATCTTACCAGATAGTCTTAAAATGGTGATATATCGTTGGCGGCATTCATTTTTCTTGTTTTTATATAATTGATAATTAGTTATTTAATTGTTGGTCGTTGTTTTGCTTTTTTTATCGGTAAAAAAATTGAAAATAATAATGGAGGAGTAGATGATTTTAAATACCCTTGAAAATTATGGTAATAGCTGAAAATATTAATGTTGTAAATAACGAACCAAAATTCCGGTTCGAAGTTTTCCTAAACGGCGAATATGCCTTTCTGGAATATCGTTACTATAAGAAAGATATTGCGTTTATACATACCGTTGTTCCAAATATATTCAAGGGTAGGGGGATTGCTACGGCCATGGCTATAGTAGCACTAGATTTCGCTAAAGATCAGCACTTGAAAATAATGCTACTCTGCCCATTTGTGTCCAAATATGTTAGGGAGCATCCGGATTATCATTCACTGGTAGATACGGATTATCATCCCTCTTTCGGGAATAAAGGCAAACAACAATGAATCGGTGACTGGCGTTACTACCGGAAATGCTATCGTTGAGTCATCCGTTTCAATGCTGCTTCATACCGCAGATTTCTTAGGTTGTTAATATGTAAATAACTTATTGTCGATAAGCGTAATATGCAGTTTTTAAAAAAGTGGTCTATGATTAATTATTTAATATCCAATTTATTAATTACAGTTACGATGCCGCTATTGCCAATCGTGAAATTACCGAGCGTACGCTTTTACTAGCCCAACAAGATGCCGATCGCTATTAATACCTTAATAAATACAAAAGGCAAAACCTATTAAGTAAAGCAAATCTATATCAATTGAATACCGCGAACGCTCCTGACAAGCAAGATTTGATAAGTAAGCTAATAATTATGATTAAACATAAAGTGGAAACCGCATAAGTAGTGATCTACTTAGGAAATGGAATCCTTTTAAAAAGCAATTCTCGCAAATCCCCTGGGAAGTAGTTCAGAATTGCCAAGTATTGGCTACATTTTAATTACAAAACACACTAATTACCAACAAGCTAACGCATTTTTTACTTTAGTCACATACGTAATTACATACGTTAAAATAGATCAGTCTAAAAAGTTAACAGTTCCGTGGATTTCCTTGGTTAACCCTTTGATTAATTGAAGCCCCGGGGAAGCAGCGTCCGTTTTATTTGAATTTGCCCTTATTCGATGCCATTATCAGCTAATTCCAGCTTTAATGATTCACCCCGCTGGCGTAAACAAATTGAAATCTCCCCACGCCTGTCGTTTAGGAATGCGTATTTGATGGAGTTGGTTAACGCCTCGTTGATGATTAGTGCAATGGGCATAGCAATTGATGCACCCAGGGTTATCTTATAAATTTTTACCCTGAAATCAATTTGAGGGGAAGCGTAAAACTATCTTTCAGATAGTTGACCAATTAGGGTATATAAACGGCCATATCAATGGTTTGTATATTATCAGACTGATATAGTTTTTGATGGGTTAAAAAAACTTTTGCCATTCCTTTTTTGGCGGATTTTACCTGCTTTTTATAGTAAGGCGAAAAGGAAGACGGCCTGCCCCCAAACGAACCAAAAACAAATTTGAGAAAACAATACCAAGCGCGATTTCTGTTCCTTTTCGTGCATTTATGACTTCCTGTTCAAATGATGCTAACACCGCACCGTAAACCCTAATTTAAAGGGCATGCCCTTTAAATTATTAGCTTCGATGGACTAGTCATTTTAGCGTTAATAGTATATTTTATTAGTTGCACCCTAACGAATGTCATCATATCCGTTTCTAATATATTTACACACTAAAGTGGATCTCTATTAAATACAACCGTGATTTTAACTCCATTATTACTGTTGACGCTAACATTTTCATGCATCTCTTTAGTTAATCCTCTAATTAAAGATCAGGGCAATAGTGTCCGCATTATTTGGATTTTCTTTTGTTCCCATGCCATTTTTGACCAATTCCAACTTTAATAACACACTGCAGACATAAGGAAATTAAGATTTCCCTATGCCTGTTGTTGGGGAGTGCATAATTAATAAAGCTGGTTAATGCCTTGTTAAGCGATGCGCCAGATGATCTTTTCACTTGCCTGTAAATCTTTATTAGCGGCAAAATATTTTCTATACGCAGAATCTAACATGAAAGTATTCGGCATATTAATAAATCATTAACTACAATAAATTTGTTTA
>Ga0302197_10003556_pt1 | contig 14055 bp, 11 predicted proteins | sample II_Bog_N2_1_FD_193526 | JGI IMG/M metagenome (GOLD analysis project Ga0302197, IMG submission 193526) | Peat permafrost microbial communities from Stordalen Mire near Abisko, Sweden - II_Bog_N2_1 | ecosystem: Environmental > Terrestrial > Soil > Wetlands > Peat | place: Sweden: Abisko...
AAACGCCGTTGTTGTGTTGAACGCGCGCGCCGTAATTTGCTGAGGCATCGGGATTCCGGTCCGGCTCTGCGCGTCATGCAGGGCCTGCGTCAGCTGGGGCAGAAATGCCGCGTCTGCGGGATTGAGCGTCTCCAGCACAAACCCGGTGCCGTTAAAAGATTGCCACGCTTTCCCGGTGGTCTCGTCAGCCGCGATTGCCCCCGGAAAATACTGCGCAAGAATCTGCGTCGCGTCGCGTCCCTGTGCACCCATGGCCGCAGTTCCCGCCTGGCAAAGGCCCACCCCATGCCCGGATCCGCGTCCGTGAAACACAAACTGGTCGCCCTGCGGCGAAATCTCATACCAGTTGCTGAGTATCTTGCCCCAACCAAAAGCGCGACCCACTGCCAGGCGAAAATCTTCTGCGTTGATCTGCGTTCCATCCACCTGCAACGTCACCGCTCGCCCCGAATCCCCGCGCCGCGCGACCGACAGGTTCTTCCAGCCAGACCGAACCAGCCCGGCCGCGGCCAGCGCGCCCGTCAATTCGCCGAGCGACAAGCTGGCGGACCACTCCCGCGCGCCCCCGGCCGTGCAATAAGGGTCTGCCCGCGAAACCAGCCATGGCATCGGGGCGCGACTCAAACGCCCCGGCCAAACCTCCCCCGGAGAGGCCGTTCGTCCTCCGCAGTTCTGATGGAACCAAGCCGCCGCGCGCTGTCCATGGAACCACAGTGTCTCTCCCGCAGTCGCCAGCGTAGCCGCATGCGCCGCCGCCGTCCTTTCAGGCCGCCCACCCCAGTGCAGCAACTGGCAATGTGTCGAGTCGCACAAGTCGTAATCCGCGTGCCCGTGAGCCTGATGCAGTGCAAACGAACGCACCACGATGGCCAGCGCCTTCAGTGACTCGCTCGTATCCGATGTGCCGCTTTCGCTGGCGACGACCCGTTCCACATAGGTTTCCACCGGCAGCGTTACCGCCATCACCAGCACGCCATTGCGCGCGCTGACTCGAAGCGGGCTGCGCACGGCCAATGTCTCGCCGTGCGCAGCAAGGGTTACCGGTCCGGTGATCAAAATAGAGCCGACCTGGCTCCCTCCATTTAGAGTCAGGCTGCCCTCGCCAGCGCGGATCTTAATAGGCGCCTTGATCGGTTCGGCATCACACTCCGGGCAGCGGCGCAGACTGGACCCCGACGCCCGGTCAGCGGATACGGTAATCTCCTTGTCGTGCCAAAGCGTCCACACCCCAACCGTTAGAGTTGAGACGTGCGACCTTGATGCGGAGCCCGGTTCGCCCATCCCCATGGTCGACAAGGCAAGTGCCCCGAAGGCAACAATCCACGACAGGACACAAGCCCGCTCAAGGTTCTTCATTGATGGCCCGCTTTCAGCGGTGACTGGGCCAGCAACTCTGCGGCCACCCGCGCAGCATCGGTCCCCCGTCCTGCTGGCAGGTAGATCGCCAAAACCACCGACGGATGGTCCGTCGGGGCGAAACCCGCAAACCAGCCATGCGTCCCGGTGCCTGGACCCACGCTTGCCGTGCCGGTCTTTCCCGCGATCGGAACGCCACCAAGCGCCGCCGCCCCCGCCATGCCGACGCTTGCGGAATCCTTCAGCCCCAGGCGAACTACCTCGGCCGCGGCATTCCCCGCATGTGCTGCCAACTGCATGGCCAGCCACCGATACGCCGACGCCAGCTCGAGCGGGGTCACGCGAATGCCCTCCACGCCCAGTAATGCCAGCTTGGTTTGGTCGGCAGTTTGGGGCTCGCGGAACTCGGCCGTGGCCTCACCGTCATGCGCCTCGCGAGTCAGTCCTGTTTGCGCGAGAAGTCCTGTCGGCGCCAGCAGACTGCGGAGTTCTCCCGGAGCGAGCGTTCCCGCCACCGCCGCGAAGTACGAGTTGCAACTCCACGCCAGCGCCTCTTGCGCATCCATCGGGTTCGCGGCGGGATGCGAGCAGTCCAGCGATCGCCCGCCAACCCGCAGTTTGCGCGAACATGTCACTCGCCGTGCAGGATCCCAGCGGCCCCCGGCCACTAGCCTGTAAAGCACCAGCGGCTTTAAGGTTGACCCCGGAGCCGCAAGCGTCCGAGCAGCTTCATCGAGGTGACGTGCAGCAAGCAAATTCCCGCTGCCGATGTCCAGAATCAAAATCCGCGCATCGGGCGCTTCCGGCGCGGCCCTCTGCACCGCCGACGCCCAGGTCCGCGCGGCTTGCGGATGGCACAGGCACGCTCCCGCCACCAGAACCGCCGCAACCGACATTAACCTTGCGCTTCGCACTCCACGAGTATCCACCATGGAAGGCCTGCCCTGAGTTCGCGGGTTGTTCCGCCCACAAGCTACTGCGGCGGTGCTCCGCCCCACGTCGTGTATCGCACCCACGGCGCCTTGGCAATCAACGCGGAAAGCTTCGCATCCGGAAACCGCTTCACATACGGCACAGCCCAACCAATATCCGATCCGGAATACGGCAGCTCCACCAGCTGCGACACACCGGTACGCTTCTCCAGAATCGTCGGATCCTTGAGGCCGGCTTCACAAAACTTCACCAGCCGATGAATGGCTCCATTATCTTCCGCGTACAGGTCGATATCATTCGCCTCGCCCAGTTCCGCCAAGAGAATCATCGGCGCCAGCGCGTACAAGTGGTAGTGCAGCGCCCTTTGTCCGCGATTCATCTCCGCCTTCAAACTCCCGTCCGGCTGGATGTTGGCAAGCCCCATGCGATAGGTATAAAGCGCCCATTGGCCCGCGTCGCGGTCGTTATCCGCAATGGCCTCAGCGGCAACGGCAAGTCCGGCCCAGTAGATATGGTTGTTTTCGTTCTGCGGGCCGCCGAGCCGCGGGACTTCCTCGTCGAAAAACTCGCGTACCCGCCCGGCAAGCAGCTTGAACCATTTCTGGATGTCTGCATCCTGCGCCGCCGTGCTGAGCCCGCTTGGACGCACCTTCAGGTACGCAATCCCCACCCCGCTGAGGAGCCAGTTCTGCACGTAGACGCCGGAGAAGTTTTCCATCTTCCCATCCCACGCATCGGCCTTCGCCGCCGCGTCCAGCATGGAATAGACGCAAAGCGCAGCCGCCCGACTCCCCTTGTCAAGATAAGCATCCGCCGCCAGCGCCGCAGCCCGCGTTAAATCCGTGTACGCCTGCGAAGCCTTGTCATACTCCGCCTTCTGTTTCGGATCAATTACGGACGCCTTTCCGTCCACGTAATACGTCCCAATCGCGAGTGTCTTTTGAAACGCCGGCGGCGCGGGGCATACATAGGCTGCATCTGTCAGCGCAACCTTGCGACCGTCCCACGGCGACCGCAGCGGCCCGTCCTGCGCTCCCGCTAACGCCGTAGCAGTCGCCAACGTCAAAACAGAAATCGTGCTGATGAGCTTTCGCATGGGGTTCCCTAACGGCACTCATTCCTGGCATGTGCGGGATTGGCTTCCTGAGTTTCAGCTTGCAAGCCGCGGTCATCGACTCGAAGTCGAATCATAACCGCAAATAGACACCGTTGAGAATTCCATTCTGGTTTCGTGTGAACCATTTTAAGTTGCGGTGCGTATCTTCCTCACATGAAGGTCCTTGTAGAAGGAATTGGTCGTAGAAATATTGTGTTCAACGTTGAGTGAAAGAATGGAATCCATGATCCGTCGCATCATATTGACCCTCCCAGCTCTTTTAATTTTCCTGGTATTTTTCTCCTCGGTTTCGCTTGGCCAGCAGCCGGGCGACGCGCAACATTCGATCATTCAAAAACTCGCATTCGAGGGGAATTGGTACGTTGGCGCAAGCACCGGAGGCGGAGGCTCGCAGGTTGAAGGCTTTGCGAGCCAAGCCACCCAGCGGGCTAAAGGGAATATTTACGTTCAAGACCCTTTCGAGTCGAAGCCGCGGTGGATCGATGAAGGCCAATACCCAACCTGGTCGCCAGACGGATCCCGCCTGGCCTATTGCACAACGATCGGAACCAATTACGGTCAGATTCGGATTGCGAACGCTGATGGTAAGGGAAAGCGTCAGTTGACACATCTGAAAACGGGCGCATGCTTCCCCGATTGGTCTCCGGATGGAAAAGAGATCGCAATCACCCTTTTTGAAGGAAACTCCACAAGCCTGGCAATCGTTGATGAGAACGGCACACTTCTCCGCGGGCTGGGCCCTGGCAGCGAGGCGCACTGGTCGCCCGACGGCAAACAACTGATGTTCCTGCGCCCTCTGCCGCACACGCAAATTGGTAGTTCCATCTGGATCATGCGGGCGGACGGTTCCGAAGCGAGAGAAGTTCTGGAAGATGGCTCGCACTTTGTGCAGACAAGCTGGCTTTCGAATGGGTCGGGTATCCTTTTCTCCTCGGAACGGGAGGGGATGTCCGGGGTCTTCACGGTTGATCTCGAAGGCAAGAAGGTGCGAAAGGTAGGTTCGGACAAATTGACGAACTGGTTCGATCCAGTGGAGTCGCCAGATGGAAGCAGTTTAATTGTGGACGTAGCCACGCCAGAAAATTCGCCCATCAGAAAAGTGTCGGTGGTACAGATGGACGCCCATTCGCATGGCGCGAAGATACTGGTCGCGACCGGCGATCATTTCAGCGTTGTCTGGGGCCATAAGGCCGGAGCGGATGCGCAAAAAGTGGATAAAGCACCTCCTCCAGTTCCCTAGAGCATTTTCAAAGCCGGCGGTGGTCCATCTCTCGCCCACTTGGAGGCTTGGGAACTCGAGATATCGAACCATCGGACTCGGCGACTGGCCAACAATTGCACATCATGCGGAGGCCGTGCTTTCATCGTACCTCATCGAATCGCTGCGATTACCGTCCTCACGCCAACACGTTTAGCCAGTAAGGCTTTGCTCATGGTAGAGTGGAAATTCCGCGGAGGACACGACTGCATGGCGGCTGGATTCCAGCTTCCGGGAAACGAAGAAACCATCGACCTGCAGCAACAGGTGGCGAGGCTGCAGGCGTTGCTGGAAGCCTCGCGCCAGGTCCATTCCACCATCCACGAAGACGAAGTTCTCGAGCAGGTACTTCGCATCGTGGTGCGCGAATTGGAGATGGCGGGGGCCGCTTTTCTCGGAACCAAGCTCTCCTATGGCGAACTTCCGCTTGTGAATGAACCAAGTCCGCAAGGCGAACCCTCAAACACTGACGTCACCTTCGCTTCCGCCCCCGGCCTCACAAGTTATCTGCTTGAGAACCGCGCGGGCCGACGGATGGCCGAGCTGGTTGTGGCCGCGCCCGACGGACGCGGCCTGACCATCTACGAGGCCGATTTCATCGAGGGCCTGGCCTTGCAGGCAGCGGTCGCCCTTGAGAACGCACGCAATCACAAGAGGAATGTCGAGTTTGCCCGCGTTCAGCAGGATCTGGATGCGGCTCGCCTCATTCAGCGCTCACTGTTGCCCCAGCAGTTGCCCACGATTGAAGGGTACTCCGTGGGCTTTCGTTCAGTTACCTGTTATGAGGTGGGCGGCGATTACCTCGACATCGTTGAGCAGCCCGATGGCAGCCTCCTTATAGCGGTGGCGGACGTTGCCGGTAAAGGCCTTGCCTCGGCCATGATGGCTTCGAGTTTCCGTTCGGCTTTCCGTGCCATGGCTGTTACCGGGATGCCCCTCGAAGAGCTCGCCACGCGGATGAATCAGCACCACTGGGCCGAGGGCGAAGAAGCCCGCCGCCGCTATGTCACCGCCATCTTCGTCAAGCTCCATCCCGACTCGGGCGAAATAGAAATCGTCAATGCCGGCCACAATCCCGGCTTCCTTATTACGCCCGGGGCCGAGCCGCGCCAGTTCGATGCCGCCGGCACGCCCCTTGGTCTTTTGCCCGGTATGCGCTACTCCAGTGAGAAATGCGGGTTCACACCAGGAGCGCGGTTGCTGTTCTATACCGACGGCTTGACTGAAGTCTTCAGAGGCGATGAGGAATTTGGACCAGAAAGGCTTTTAAATGAATTTTCTACGTGCCCAGCGCAGAAGGCCGATGGTATTCTCGATGCATTATGGAAAACCCTCACCGAATTTTCTGACGGCCCGCAGGGAGACGATATGACCGCACTGGCGCTGTGCCGCTCAACCAGTTCGATCGGTTCGATGGAGATCCTCGCATGAGCGAGATTAAGCAGACCACCGTCGAAGTGCGGTTGCCCTCGCGGATGGGCTTCGAGAAAGTCGCCATGAGTACGGCCTCGGCCGTTGCTAAACTCATGGGCTTTCCTGAAGACCGCGTGGAAGACCTGAAGACCGCGGTGGCAGAGGCATGTATCAACGCCATTGAACACGGTAACCGGCTCAACGAGAAACTATCGGTCGGCGTCGTCCTGTCAACCAGCGCAGATTCATTGGAAGTGAAAGTGATCGACGATGGTAAGGGCATGAGCAAGAAGCAGGCCAAACCCGACATCGATCGGAAAATGCATGGCGAAGAAGATCCACGCGGGATGGGCATGTTCCTCATTCAGGCGCTTGTGGATGAAGCGGAGTGGGTATCCGGCGCGGATGGTAAAGCCAGTTATGTTCGGCTCGTGATCCGCTTGGACAAAGATGCGTAAGTAGCCCTCAAAAAAGGGGCCATAACCAAAAAGAATACGGAGATTATTGACAGTGCAGAGCGAAACCAAGTCGCGTGTTGAGCAGCTCACTTCCCCGGCCGGGCACCCGGTATCCGTTCTCCGGTTTGAGGGAGATATAGCCAGCACCTCCAAGGAAGCCGTCCTCGGCGCTTACCAGGCTTTGCCCAAGAGCACCGTCAAGATCGTCCTGCTTGATTTCTCAAAGGTGGATTACATCAACTCGAGCGGAATCGCGCTCGTTATCCAGCTCCTGATGGAAGCCAACAACTCCGGGCAGAAAGTTTATGCCTTCGGCCTTTCCGCCCACTTCACCAAGGTCTTCACCATGGTGGGCATTACCAAGTACGCGGGACTCTTCCCCACGCAGGCTGAGGCGCTGGCTGCGCTGTAATACCGGATGGCCAGGCCTCGCTTCTGAGTCCTGGGGATGCAATTTGCCCATATCGCTCCTGTCTCCTGTCCGCGTTATCATTGCTCCCATGAACCTCGAAGCAATTCAAGCCGGCATTCGCGAAGCCGGCTTCGACGGCTGGCTCTTCTACGACCACCACCACCGCGACCCTATCGCTGCAGGCATCCTCGGGCTCGATCCCAAAGCCCACATCACCCGCCGGTGGTATTACTTCGTCCCTGCGCAGGGTGAGCCGCGCAAGCTCGTCCATCGCATTGAGCAGGGGCGGCTGGACACGCTCCGCGGCGCCAAGGGCCTCTACTCAAGCTGGCAGGAACTGCACGCCGGCATCGAAGCCATGCTCTTCGACGCCCGCACCATCGCGATGCAGTACTCGCCCAACAACGCCATCATGTACGTGTCGATGGTGGATGCGGGCACTGTCGAGTTCCTGCGATCCATCGGCAAGCACATTGTCAGCTCAGCTGATTTAGTCAGCCACTTTGAAGCCGTGCTATCAGAAGAGCAGATCGCAAGCCACGGTGTCGCCCAGAAGGCCATCGATACCATCCTCGCCGAAGCGTGGAAAAAGATTGGCCGGGCGCTGCGGCCCAGTGACGGCTCGCCTGGCAGCCTAACCGAGTTCCAGATGGTGCAGTGGCTCAGTGATGCCATGCGCAATGAAGGCCTGGTGTGGGAGAACGGCCCCAATGTGAGCGCCAACGCTAACAGCTCCGACTCCCACTACGAGCCCACTGCCGAGAAATCTTCGCCCATCCGCGAAGGCGACTTCATCCTCATCGATATCTGGGGACGGAGCGAGAAGGCGGGCAGCGTCTTCTACGACATCACGTGGACCGGCGTTGTGGGCCGCGAACCGTCCGAGCGCGAGCAACTGGTTTTTACCACCGTGCGCGATGCGCGCGATGCAGCCATTGCGGCGGTGGAGCAGGCCTTTGCCGAGGGGCGCTCGATCTGCGGATGGGAGGCAGATGACGCTGCGCGCGCCGTGATTCGCAATGCCGGATTCGCGGAGTACTTCACCCATCGCACCGGGCACAACATTGCGCAGGAGATTCATGGGCCAGGCGCGCATCTCGACAACCTGGAGACGCACGACGAGCGGCGCATTCTGCCCAACACATGCTTCTCTGTCGAGCCGGGAATCTACTTGCCCGAGTTTGGCGTTCGCAGCGAGATCGACATGCTGACGTCGCCAACCAAAGCTTGGGTCACCGGGAAAATCCAGCGCGAATTGGTCCGCATTTAGGTTCAAAAACTATCGATATTGAGAGGAAAAGAGCCGTTTTTCGGCTGTTTTTACGCTCAAAAGGGCCATTTTTGTACGCGTTTTATTCATCAAATCGATGACAGAGGATTGCATCGAAAATTCTGTAATCATTTGATTATAAACAGCTTAAAGTGTAGAACCCCTAACCCTTAATGGTAAGGGGAAGGGTGCTTTTTGACGGGGGAGGGGTGGGGTAATTAATTTCTGCGCGTACAAAACGGGTGCATTCCTGACAGATTATGCCTGCGAATTTGAGAGTCGTAATCACAATTCTGATTGTGCATTTTCGGAGTGAATAGATCGGCAAAGCGCCTGAGGTGGCGCTTGCGCTCATCGCTGGTGATACGAAAGGAACCGATCAAGCGCCTTGGCGATACCTTCCGATAAGCCGACTTACGGGGACCGATCGGTCACTCGATAAGTAACCTGGTGATGTTGTATCAACGGAGATCGGAGTTTCGGCAGGATCGAGGACGAGGTTTCTTGCTCTCCCAGATTTTAGAAGCGAAACCTGGGAACCCAATTCTAGGTCGAATCATTGAGGTGTGGGCAAAACATGGGCTACTCACCTAGTTTGATTGCGCTACAGCGTATTTGGCGACGAGGCCTTTGAGGATTTGGATAGCGCGCGTGTTTCCCTCCGGGAGATACATTATGGGTCTGAGGAATTCCTTATGGGCCTTATCGGCGACGAAGCTATACAGGTCCATTGCTTGGTTCTTCGAGGAGAATTTCTCGACTATCCAAGATAACGAATCAGCCCCAGACTGTTCCGTGAGCCACTCCAGCTCCTCCAGATTCCAGATTTGGTATTCGAATGCATCGACGCCATTCGCGCGTAATTCGTCGCGAATGATGTTTCCCAATACCTCTGCTGCGTTGGCATTCGAAATGTCGTCGAACAAGAGTAATACCGGGTAAAAGTGTTTCACGTTCTTATACTTGTCGAAGAGCTTTTGGGGAAGCAACCCCGTTTGAATCGCTTGGAGTTTGTCATGTAGTTGAAACAATCCACGCCGATCTTTCGCGTCTGCGATCTGCTTTCGCACATCTGCAATGATGTTTTCCGGGGATGCCGTTCTCTTGGCATTCACATACAGCCCAGACAGCTTGCATTCGATTAGTACCGCTGAGTCTCCCTGGATAACTGTCACGTCGTTTGTTTTTCCGCCCCAACCGAGCCGCCTCTCATCATCCTCGGTCAGTACTTCAGCATTTGGCATGGCCTCCGACAGAAGCTGCCTCACGTAGGATTCGTTGGACTTAGCAAACGGTGCGCGGAATTTGTCCCCGTCTTCATCGCAACACCTAAAAAACAGTCCCCGTGTCGCCGCGTATCCAATTAGCTGAGGATTTGGACAATACAGCTCTTCTCCATGCCGAATGATTGGATACCGAAGAAGCGAGTTAATCTCGTATGGCTTTTCCGCAGCTGACTTCACTTCAAGTTTGTTTTTATGGAAAATGGTACGCTCTAGCCGGGTTGCGCAAAAAAGATTGAGTGCAACAGCCAATGTGTTTTGGTCCGCAATGCCTGCTACATCCCGATCCGTCTGCATCGAAACCTGTGTAAATCGCTCGAAGAGAGCCGTGATCGCCTTGAAAAGGTCGTCGCAATTTACGGAGAATTTCTTCGGAGTGTAGGCGCTCATATCATTGCCTGACATTAGGCTTTTCATTCGAGAAAGCATGGGGAGAACGCGGGCCGGATGGATTACATATGGAACTTGTTGGTACGTAATACGCAACGCAAACGTGCCTGCGTAATCTGGGCGATCACTGTATGCGCTACTTTCCTCCGCAAGTTTCCACAGCTTCTTCAATTTATTCAATGGTGCATCAATCGGAATCATGAGCCTTTGCTTGCGCTTGTTTGTACCGAACATCGCTGTATAGTTTGAGACGTAGGACAGCTCAAACGCGTTGAGCCAGCGCTTTTGAGGAATGTGAAAGTTGTTGTCACTAAGTTCCTTGAATGCTGCGTGAATAGACGCGAAGCTGCCGGGGCTTGGAACACTCTCAATCGCGTACTGGTACTGCTGAAATGCTATCCGTAGTTGCCTCGCATCTGCATTCGCATCCATAATTCTCCGTTCGCGCACACTCTAGCACCGTTAGCCAGAAACTGTCTTCACCGGTGCCCCATCCTTCCGCAGACTTTTCGGAGAAGGTGGGAAAGCACGTCGCCCGACTTTCAAATTAGTCCCGAAAAACGCCGTAGGGCCTGGGAATAGAGTCGCGCAGGAATTGTCACTTAAAGGCGCACGCTAAAGCAGCTTCATTGCTTCTGGATCCCACCTCACAATTGTTCCGCGCTCGATGCTTAGATTGCTGAGCAGGGCGGCTCCGGCGGCGCGGAAGCCGAAGACTGCATCTTCAACCACGGGCTTGCGGGAGCGCACTGAGTCGAAGAAGTTGTGGAAGTAGTCGTAGCTGTCGCTGTAGCCCTTGGGGGCGGTGAACTTTTCGGTTCCACCCAGAGATGCGCTTTCTGCATGCGTCGGCCACGGCAACCAGCTTGACGCCGGGGACCTGGATGGCGGTTTTTGTGTCGCCCATGCCCTGGCCGCCTGCGCCGATGAGGGCGATTTGGATATGGTCGTTGGCTGCGATGGTGCGTGGTACCAGATCCGAGGTGAGCGCGTGCAATCTGGTGCCGAGCAGCGTGCCTGTGGTTGCTGCTGATGCTGCTTTCAGAAATCCTCTGCGATTGAACAGACGCACGACTACACCCCTCGGGAAAACGGAATTCTCTGCCGTCCATCACGATACACCGGCAGGGAGAGGAGCTTATTCCGCGTGGCGGCACCTAGAATGGTTTCGGCGTTTGTTCTGGAGGAGTTGATCACCGATGTTGAAGAGTCTATGCGTGCTTGCCTTGGCGATGATTTCGGTTTGCGCTTTTAGTCAGGGCGCTGCAACAGTTGCCGCGCCGCCGTTGCAGATTGTGACGGAGAAGGGCGTGGCCATGAAGACGCGCGATGGCGTGACGCTGCGCGCCGACATCTATCTTCCGGCCGCGGAGGGGAGCTACCCGGTGCTGCTGACACGCACGCCGTATGACAAGCAACTGATGTGGCCGATTGGGCAGAAGGGCGCGGGGCGCGGATTCATTGTGGTGATTCAGGATGTGCGCGGGCGGTATACGTCGGAGGGGGAGTGGTATCCGTTCAAGTACGAGACGAACGACGGATACGACACGGTGGAATGGGCGGCTGGGCTGCCGCACTCGAACGGCAAGGTGGGGATGTTTTCGGGGTCGTATGTGGGCGCGACGCAGATGCTGGCGGCGATTGCGCATCCACCGCACCTGGCGGGGATTTGCCCGATTGTGACGGCCAGCAATTATCACGAGAACTGGACTTACCAGGGTGGGGCGTTTGAGCAGTGGTTTAACGAGAGCTGGACGTCAGGGCTGGCGCAGGACACGTTCAACAGGAAGATCAAGGACGAATCGAATGCGCTGGTGGGGGATCAAGTTCTGCCGCTGAATAAGTATCCGGTGTTTAATATGCGCGCGCCGCGAGATGGGGCAGAGTTGACGCAGGCGGTGGCTCCTTATTTCCGAGACTGGCTGGCGCATCCGCTGTATGACGATTATTGGAAGCAGTGGTCGATTGAGGAGAATTTTCAGAATATACAGGTTCCGGCGCTGACGATTGCGGCGTGGTACGACATTTTTCAGGGCGGGTCGCTGCGGAACTATATGGGGCTGAAAGCGCACGGAAGGAGTGAGGCGGCGCGGAAGGGGCAGCACCTGATTGTGGCGATCGGTGGGCACTCGGGATGGGGACGGACGGTGGGGCAGGTGGACTTTGGGCCGGATGCGCCGTTTGATGAGAACGAAGTGATTGTGGAGTGGTACGAGTATTTGTTTTTGGGGAAGCAGAATGAGTTTGCTAACGGGAAGCCCGTGAAGATTTTTGTAATGGGGAAGAATGAGTGGCGGTTTGAGGATGATTGGCCGTTGAAGCGGGCGGTGGAGTGGCGGTATCTGCTCGGGTCGAATGCCAATGCCAATAGCGCCGCGGGTAGCGGATTCCTGCTTGAACCGGGAGTGATGAAACGGGCGAGCGGCGGGCCATCTGATATGTACGTTTATGATCCGGCTAACCCGGTTCCTACTGTGGGTGGACCGCTTTGCTGCGATCCTCAGCATCTGCCGGGTGGGCCGCGGGATCAGCGGGAGGTTGAAAAGCGGGCGGACGTGCTGGTGTATTCGACTGGGCCGCTGCAACAGGACGTTGAAGTGACGGGGCCGGTGACGTTGGATTTGTTTGCGAGCACGTCGGCGGCGGATACTGACTTTACCGGGAAGCTGGTGGATGTTGCGCCGGATGGGACAGCAATTAATTTGACGGAGGGGATTTTGCGGGCGCGGTATCGGGAGTCGACCGAAGGCACGCCGAAGCCGGTTACGCCAGGACAGATTTACGAATACAAGATTGATTTGTGGTCGACTAGCAATGTGTTTTTGAAGGGGCACAGGATTCGGCTGGAGGTTAGCAGCTCGAACTTTCCGCGGTTTGATCGGAATTTGAATACGGGGAAGGATGCGGCGACGAGTGCGGAGATGGTGAAGGCGACGAATACGGTTTATCACGATGCGCAGCATCCGAGCGCGGTGGTGCTGCCGGTGGTAGCGAAGTAACACTGGAGGATTCTGTTGCGGTTTCCGATCTTTGTACCAGTTTGCAAAAGCAAGACGCGATTCAATGTGGGCTACATCGACCAATACGGAAAAGTTGTGGTGGATCCCATCTTTGAAGAGGGGACGCTTTTCCGGGAGGGGTTAGCGTCTGTCAAGGTTAAGGGCGGCCGATGGGGAGTTATCGATGCTAGCGGAGATTTTGTCATTCAGCCAACTCTATGGAATTGGTGTCAGTTTCGAGAAGGTCTAGCGCCTCTAGCTTCGAAATCCGGGAAATGGGGAGTCATCGATACTGCGGGAAATCAGGTGGTTCAGCCAAAGTACGAGTCGATACATCAATTCCAAGAGGGGCTTGCGCTGGTTAAGGATGGCGGTTCGATTCTTGGGCGGGATTCAGCTCGCTATGGCTTCATCGATCGGACCGGAGCGGAGATTATCCCGGCTCAATTTCGCAAAGCTGGTGATTTTTCCGAGGGTTTAGCAGCGGTTAAGGTCGAGAATTTTTGGGGATACATCCGTCCAACTGGCGAATTGGCGATTGCCCCCAAATTTGATGCGACAGGCAACGCAAAGCGCTGGCCTGACACCCGTGCGGGCAAGTTTGCGAATGGTCTTGCGCCCGTTTGGGTCGGTAAGGACTTATACAACTTCATCGACGCCAAGGGGTCTTTCGTCGGTGATGTCGCGTTCGATGATGCGAATGGTTTCTCCGAAGGTCGGGCTGTGGTTGGACTGAACGATCGATACGGGTACATCGACCCTCAAGGCCGTTTGGCTATCGATTGCCGATTTACTCTCGCCCGTGATTTCTCGGATGGCTTGGCCAAGGTGGGAGTGGATGAATCAAGACTTGGGTTTTCGCCAAATTGCGGATTTATTGACGTTGAAGGGCAAATCGTAATCCGTCCTACGTTTTCGTCAGCTGAGAGCTTTCAAGACGGTCTCTGCCTTGTGACCACGGAGAAATCGATCGGTTACATTAACAAATCCGGGGATTTTGTTTGGCAGGGTCCTTTTGTGGAGTACGGTGTCGTGTTCTAGGCGCCCACGGTGGCTTGCAGGCTACCGACGAGTTCTTTCGCCGCGCGGCGGCCCATGCGAATGCAGTCGGGAATGCCGATGCCTTCGTAGGCGTTGCCGGCGAGGCGGAGGCCGGGGAGGGTTCT
>Ga0302197_10003566_pt1 | contig 14035 bp, 11 predicted proteins | sample II_Bog_N2_1_FD_193526 | JGI IMG/M metagenome (GOLD analysis project Ga0302197, IMG submission 193526) | Peat permafrost microbial communities from Stordalen Mire near Abisko, Sweden - II_Bog_N2_1 | ecosystem: Environmental > Terrestrial > Soil > Wetlands > Peat | place: Sweden: Abisko...
AATGCCGCGAACAGTTTCCAAATCAACATCACTTTCAACCTTAATATCATTAATGCGAAATTTTCCGGTAGTAAGTGTCCCGGTTTTATCAAATACTACAAACTTGGTGTTGGCTACAGCTTCAATTGTATCGCCACCTTTAATTAAGATGCCGTTCTTAGCTGCCCTCCCCAAACCAACCATAACAGCGGTAGGAGTGGCCAAACCCATGGCGCAGGGGCACGATATTACCAAAACAGCAATAGCATTCATCAAAGCAGTTTGAACGCTTGTGTGCACTGCAAAATAGGTTATGGTAAATGTGATTAACGAAATAAATATCACCGCAGGCACAAATATGGATGCCACTTTATCACCCAGCCTTTGTACAGGAGGTTTTGCGGCCTGCGCTTTTTTCATCAGGTCGATGATTTGCGATAACACTGTATTTGATCCAACCTTTGTTGCCATCATTTTTATATTGCCATGCTGGATGATGGTACCGCCGATAACTTTATCATATTTAGCTTTTTCAACGGGCACGCTCTCGCCCGTAAGCATGGATTCATCAACAGAAGCTTCACCGCTTAACACATCGCCATCAACAGGGATTTTATCACCTTGATTAACGAGCAATATATCGCCGGAGACAACTTCTTTAGCACTGATAACTTCTATCCCATCTTTAATAACCCTGTTCGCGGTAACTTGCTGAATTTTTACCAGGTCTTTTACCGCGGATGTAGTTTGTGTAACCGAGCGTTTCTCGAAAACATTACCCAATAGCACTAAAGTTATAATGGTAGCGCAAGTTTCGTAAAACTGATATTGTTCGCCCAAATGCTCAATAGTGCCAACCAGGCTGTAAATAAAGGCGGCTGATGATCCCACAAAAATAAGCACATCCATATTAGGTACACCATTTTTAACCGAACTCCAGGCGCTTTTACCAAAATGCAGGCATCCCACCAAAAAAACAGGGAGGCATAAAAGCAATTGAAGTAAAGGGATGTGCAAAAAATGCCATGGCAATACCATGTGTAGCAGTAATGGCACGGTAAAAACAAGACAAAAAATAAATTTATTTTCTATTTTTTCATAAAACTTAGGCATATGTAAAGCAGGGTCATCCACCACTTTAAAACCTAATTGTTCAATGCCTTTAATAATATCAGGAACCGCGGCTTCGTTTTCAGTAGAAAACTTAACTTCCTCACCTGCAAAGTCTACCAGTATATTTTGAAGGCCTTTTTTTGCCAGTAAATTATGTATGGATATAGCGCAATTATTACAATGCATACCCGTTACATTTAACTCAATCAATTGCTCTGCCATAGTCTCAAATTTAACTAAATCAGTATTTTAACAAGTAAGCTAAATGTAATATTAAAAAAGCTTTGCAATTATCCCCAAGATTCATACTTTTGCATCTCTGAAAAACGGTAGATGTAGCTCAGTTGGTTAGAGCATCGGTTTGTGGTACCGAGGGTCGTGGGTTCGAGCCCCATCATTTACCCGGAAGCTTCTCATGAAAATGGGAGGCTTTTTTTATACAGTAACTTTAAGTGGATTCTATATTTGTTAGATGCAAACTTTCAAAAACTTGATATTAACCTCCGCTATTTCGTACATAAAGTCTATTACTTCTTAAACTTACTGTATTGTCATGTCCTCACTTTGCTTTCTTTAATCATTAGATAATCTTCTCAGGTTTGCCACTCTTTTTTCCATTAAAGTAACTTTCATCTGCAACATAGGTAACAGAATAACGCTATTCTTGGCGCAGAATCATTTATTACTATGACTATCATCACTTTTTAGATAATCCTAAATTCTCAGATTTATATCGATAAATCAAATTTAGAAAGTCATGAAAACGATACTAATCCCAACTGATTTTTCATCAAATGCCACTCATGCGGCCGAATATGGTTATCAACTCGCAAAGCAAATAAAAGGTAATATTATATTGTGTAATGCTTTTGTGGTTCCTGTTGAAATGCCTCAGTCAAGTATGGTAACCTGGCCTATGTACGAATATGATGAAATTGAGCAAAGTTGTTCCAACGGCGTGAAAGCGTTGAAAGTGCGTTTAGAAAAAACAAACCCGGGAGGATTTCAGCCGGCGATTAAATGTATTAATGAAGCTGGCGCTTTACAAGATGTCATAAGCGAAATGGTACCTCAACACGATATTGGATTAATTGTGATGGGAACGCATGGTGCAAGCGGATTAAGCGGTTTTATACTTGGTAACCATAGTCGCCAAATGATTGATAATACAACAAAACCATTGTTGCTTGTTCCTCCAACAGCTAAAGTGTTGCCAATTAAAAAAATTGCTTTTGCAACCAGCCTTGAGCATATTGCCAAGGATCTCGACGCCATTTTTGAGCTCATTACTTATGCGAAATTATTAAATGCTGAAATATTCTTGGCCTACGTTGATGATCTTAAATACCATACAAGGGATTTTAAAAAACACATGGAATACTTATTAACCGACTTATCAAATATTACTAATTATCCTTTGATCTACTGCCGATTGGTCAAAAGCGATAATACTGAATCGGGATTGGACTGGCTGTGCGAACATGGGCAGATGGACATACTGGCGATGGTGCACCGTCCGCATAATTTGTTTGATGAGATAATAAATGGCAGCCACACAAAAAATATGGAAAACCATATAACAAAACCATTACTGGTCTTCCCGGCGAAAGCGTAACACGAATTTTTATGATAAAAACTATAATTGTATTTACTGATTATTCAAAGCAATCAGAACATGCCGCTAAGTATGCCATACACCTGGCTAAAAAAATAAAAGCTAATATTTTAATATCAGATGCTGTAATAGAGCCAAATCCGGTGTATGCATCATATGATGCAGGATCGCGTAGCGTTTTTGAAACGCCGGATGATGTTAGAAAAAACAATAGATTGCTAAAATTTTGCGACTCGCTGGAAAATGAATTAGTTGAAACCATATTGTCGGATAAATTTGTCCCCGCTATTTATTGCCAACCGGCTGAAATGTCGCTTATAGATACTGCCAGGCATTTTGAAGAAAGCCTCGACGCAGCATTTATAATGTTAGCCGTTTCCCTCTATTATGGCGCCTCATCAATAATGGCCGGCGATACCTGCAAAAAAATATTAGCATCTTCAAGCACCCCTGTGATACTGGTACCTGAAGATGCGCCAATCAGGTATACAGAGAAATATGCTTTTGTTGCTGATATTAATAACAATAACGTTTCAACATTGGGAAAAGTCGCGGAGCTTGCGGCATATTCCGCTGCCGAAGTTATGCTGGTAAATATAAACAATGGCAGGCCGTTAGATAAAGCCCAGGAGGGGGCCCTGCGATTGATTATGAAGGAAACTATTTGCCAAATTGATTACGGGCGTATTTATTACCGCCATTTACCCAATGAAATATTGAAAGATGATATGGAATGGCTGATGCAGGATACCAGGTTTGAGATGCTGGTAGTAGTTCACAGTAAAAACAACACAATTATTCCGCTCCTTCAATTTAATTATAACAACAAGATAGTTGGGAATATTGATGTCCCCGTATTAATCTATCCTACGATAGACTAATAATAGAAATGAAATTATAACATAAACAAGGCGGTCCATTTATTTGGACCGCCTTGTTTTTAAATTGCGATGCAGTTTAATATGTTCTCGGATCGCATCAATTCACTGAACCATTTATTCAGAAAATCCGGAGTTTGATTCGGCAGTTCGTTTACCAGTTCTTTATAGTAATTTATTCCCTGTTGCAATTGAGTTTTAAAATTGGTCAGGCTTTTTCTTTTTTTGTCACTCAAATCCTTCATGTGTTTTTGCATGTCGGTTTTCAGGTAATCAATATATAAATTGAGTTCTTTTATAAAAACATGCGGACGGTTAACTTTATCCAAAAGATCAACCGCGCCGTAGATATGTTTAACCATCTCATCCAATGAGTATGTCCTGTTAAAATAAGCCAGGTTAGGCCCCGGGCATATTGATACCGCTTTGTTTTCCTTTGGTTTAATTATCTGTAGTTTAAGGTATACGCTGGAGCATAGCCCTTCACACAAACATATTTTTTCTGTAGCAGAATCATATTTCGCCTTGTATTCATCTTCGTGCAAATCCTGGGCTTTCAATTGCTTTATCTTCAGGTTCTGATATTCTCTTGATGCGGTACATATTGGCACTTCAGTAAACTCCGTGTTAGTACATAAATATTTTTTTGTGCAGGGGTTTCCCGGTCGACCCTTTGCAATGCGCTCAACCCGCTGGGTATTTATTGAACTGCTTTTAAAGTTATTGAACAGAATACCTAATGGCGAAGCATTGCTTATGTAATAATCCTCCTCCTCTGCACCTGTGAGCTGTTTTATTGTAGTTTCATCTACATTAGTTGCTTCGGGCACCAATAAAAATGGGCTGCCCCAGCCTGTCGCGTCTAAATTATAATGGCTGAGAAAAAATTTATTTTCTTCTGCCGTGCCTATTCCGCCTTGTGCGCTTACTTTTTGCAATGGCTTTTTTTCAATGCCTATACCTTTGGTTAGTAATGCAAGGCGATATGAATTTAATAGTTCGTCATACATTTCTTCTCGCCGAGTTTTAAATTCTTCCAATATTGGCCCTAACAAGTACCCTTCGGTAGCAAAGGCATGGCCGCCGCAATTTAAACCAGATTCAACACGAAACTCCGATACCCACAGGCCCTTTTTTGCCAAAAATTTCGCCTGTATAAATGCGGAACGAAAATCACTTACTTTTAACACAATCTTCTTCCTTAAGTCGCCAGCTTTATCGGGATAAAAATCAGTAAACGTTTCTATATAGCTATAAAGCCTCGGGTTCATTCCGGCAGATAATATTACTGATGATTGCAGGTTGCTGTTTGCAAATCCGCGAAATGCTGCCAGTGCATCCGTATTCTCTTCTCCCGCTGATGATCCATCAGTAGCATAGTTCATCTTATCTACTTTAGCCATAATATTAACATCAATAACACCAGCAGTCATCTGCTTACGTAATATAGTTTGGAAAATAGATTTGCGTAAATTCTCGGGGTATTCCATCATCAAATCATAACCTTGCTTCAATTGAGAATCTTCGGGCAATAGGTCAAAATATCGGCAGATCTCGCTACCAGTTTCAAATGGCTCATTTTTCAATTTCGTAAACTGGTCGTACACTAGTTCTTCTACCATGTTCAAATACGCGGTTATCCGCTTTGCCCGGTAATCATCCGCAGATTTGGGTATTGGTTCAAAATCGACGTTGTTTTTTGGGGAATGATATTCCCGCATTCTTTCTATCAATTCATCATCCACTATTGAAATAACTGATGATATGCCATATCGGGCAACCTTTAAAGGCGTGTCGATAGAGTAACCTAAACCTAAAACCGGTATATGAAATGTATGGGCCATAATTAAATGTTAAATGTGGCCAAAACTACCTTTACATATTTATTCAAAAATTGATGGAGGTCACTTTTTCGCGGGTAATTAATCATTCTTTAACTACAGTTAACGCAGCATTTTTGGGGGACTAAAATATCGAGGATGATTCAAACTGCAAGTATTGAAAAAACAGCATGCTACCATTGTGGCGATGACTGCCTAACTCCAGCTTACTACGTTGAAGAAAAACAGTTCTGCTGTTTAGGTTGCAAAAGTGTTTTCGAGGTTTTGTCGGAAAATAAACTCTGTAATTATTATTCCTATAATGACCATCCCGGTGTTAACAGGGCGCATATTGATAAAAGGTTTAATTATTTAAACGAACCGGATATTGTAAATGAGCTGATAGATTATAAGGATGATAACATTACCATAATAACATTTTATATTCCCCAGATCCATTGCAGCTCATGCTTGTGGCTTTTGGAACAACTTCATAAAATGAACCCGGCTATACACTATGGCAGGGTCGATTTTTTAAAAAAGCAGCTAATTATCCGTTATAATCACCATCAGTTGAATTTGCAGCAACTGGTTGAACTGTTGTATAACATAGGTTACGAGCCTGTTATAAGTTTACAGGATATCATTAAAAAACAAAATTCGCCTGCGAAGGATAACCTGGTGCAAAAAATTGCGGTTGCTGGATTTTGTTTTGGAAATGTGATGCTATTAAGTTTTCCAGAATATTTTGGCATCTCTGTTTATGAACAAACTTTCAAACATTTTTTTGGGTGGATAAATATATTGTTTGCACTGCCCGTAGTGTTTTACAGTGGAAGAAGCTACTTCATTTCAGCCTGGCAAAACTTGCGTATTAAGGTTTTGAACATTGATTTCCCGTTGGCTTTAGGCATTGGAGTTTTATTTATCAGATCCATTGTTGATGTAGCTATAAATAACGATCCGGGTTTTACCGATACACTTTGCGGGTTGGTTTTCTTTCTGCTGATTGGGAAATACGTACAAAAGAAAACTTATTACCACATTTCATTTGAGCGCGACTACCGGTCATTTTTTCCAGTGGCGGTAAATGTAATAACAGATGATGTTGAAATGCCCGTGCCCTTATCTCAACTCCAAACCAGCCAACGCATCATCATTCGGCATAACGAGATTATACCGGCTGATGCCATTTTATTAAAAGGTCGGGCACTGGTTGATTTCAGCTTTGTAACCGGCGAATCTATTCCTGTCAGTAAAACCCTCGGAGAAATAATTTACGCCGGAGGCCGACAAACAGGGGAGGCTATTGAACTGGAGGTGGTAAAGTCAGTATCTCAAAGTTATTTAACCCAGCTATGGAACAACGAGGCTTTTACAAGGCAAAAGGACAATAACGCGCAAACTTTTAGCGAAAAAATAAGCAAGTATTTCACCATCGTACTATTGGCAATAGCATTTGGCGCGCTGCTATTTTGGCTGCCTTTTAATGCAAGCAAAGGTTTGGCGGCATTTACCGCGGTACTAATAGTTGCCTGCCCGTGCGCGCTGGCACTTAGCACTCCGTTTACAATGGCGGCGGCGCTGAGTATTTTCGATAAAAATCTTTTTTATTTAAAAAGCACAAGGGTTGTTGAGCAGATGGCCGGCATAGATACCATTGTAATGGATAAAACCGGAACCATTACAAATGGCGATTTAAATGGTGTTGAGCTTAATGGCGAATTAACCACGCTTGAAAAACTATTGATATACAGCGTTTGCATTAATTCTATACATCCTTTGTCCAGAATGATATGTGAGCATTTAGGTAAAACCGGTAGGCTGCCGGTTAGTAAATACAATGAATTTGCAGGTAAGGGGATTGTAGCTACAATATCTGGCCACCACCTAAAGATTGGAAGCGGTGATCTGATTTTCGGTTACTTTAAAGAAACGCCTGGCATTACAGCTATACATATTTTAATTGATGGCCATTATCTTGGATACTTTTCAATTAAACATAACTATCGTGACGGCATGGATCAAATAGCCAGATTAAATTCAAGCTATGATCTACTTCTTCTTTCTGGCGACCAGGATCACGAAAGAAACGATCTCTTACGATTTTTCAAACATTCTGACAATTTGCATTTCAATCAATCACCCCAGGGAAAATTAGATGTTATTCGCTCAATACAGGATAAAGAACATAAAGTGATGATGATCGGCGATGGCCTTAACGATTCGGGTGCATTGAAGCAAAGCGACCTTGGCATAGCGATTACCGACAATGTAAATAATTTTTCTCCCGGCAGCGATGCCATAATGGATGGAAGATCTTTTAAGAAATTACCATTGTTTTTGCGATTCTCTAAAGACGCGGTAAACATTATTCACGTTTCATTTATCATTTCCCTTATCTATAATCTTATTGGATTAAGCTATGCTGTAACCGGCAGGCTATCGCCCTTAATAGCCGCGGTTTTAATGCCTTTAAGTACAGTTACCATTATTTCATTCACAACGCTGGCAACACATTTCGCTGCAAAAAAACGCAATCTATTATGAGTATAATTTATTTCCTGATCGGCTGTAGCGTACTGCTTGCACTTGTTTTTCTGGGGGCTTTTTTTTGGGCGCAAAAAAGCGGACAAAATGATGATCTATATACACCGTCTATGCGCATTCTTTTAGATGATGACGATAATATTCCCACTGATATAATTAGTGATAGGATAACGAAACAAGAAGAAAAAAGTGACTGATATCACCTTCCGGATTAACAACCGTCATTCTCTATCAACCCCTACTACAATAATTTTACACCCACAAACAATCACATTTTATGCAGCCTGAAAATTTTTACTATGACAACAAGATTGTCCGAAATTTCGGTATAGCAACCGTAATATGGGGCATAGCCGGCATGAGCATTGGTCTTCTTCTCGCCATACAGCTATATCACCCTGCTGCCAATATGACCCAATATACCACATTCGGCAGGATAAGGCCATTGCATACCAATGCGGTTATTTTCGCATTTGTTGGTAATGCCATTTTTATGGGGGTATACTATTCGTTGCAGCGTTTACTCAAAGCCCGTATGTTTAGCGATACCCTAAGCGCTATACATTTTTGGGGATGGCAATTAATTATTGTAAGCGCGTTAATTACTTTACCCTTAGGCATAACCACATCCCATGAATATGCTGAACTGGAATGGCCAATTGATATAGCGATAACCATTATTTGGGTGGTTTTTGGCATTAATATGTTTGGTACCATTATCAAACGCCGAGAGCGGCATTTGTATGTTGCCATTTGGTTTTACATAGCCACATTTGTTACCATAGCGGTATTACACATTGTAAACTCAGCCGAAATACCTGTTACCTTTTGGAAAAGTTATATGATATATGCCGGTGTGCAGGATGCGCTGGTACAATGGTTGTATGGGCATAACGCGGTAGCGTTTTTCTTAACGACCCCTTATTTGGGGATGATGTACTATTTCTTGCCTAAAATGGCTAACCGCCCTATTTATTCTTATAAATTAAGTATCCTGCACTTTTGGGCACTTATATTTATTTATATCTGGGCCGGGCCTCACCATTTGTTGTATTCAACATTACCAGGCTGGGCACAATCATTAGGCGTAGCATTTTCAATTATGCTGATAGCGCCAAGTTGGGGTGGTATGATAAACGGCTTGCTAACATTACGTGGTGCATGGGATAAAGTACGCGATGACGTTGTACTTAAATTTATGGTAGTCGGGCTAACCGCCTACGGTATGGCAACTTTTGAAGGGCCAATGCTATCCTTAAAACAAATAAATGCCGTTGCTCATTTTACCGATTGGATTATTGCACACGTGCATGTTGGCGCATTGGGGTGGAATGGATTTTTAACCTTCGCTATCCTGTATTGGCTAATACCACGTATTTATAAAACAGAACTTTACTCAAAAAAACTCGCGTCTTTCCATTTTTGGATCGGTACACTCGGCATCCTTTTTTATGTGATCCCGCTTTACTGGGCAGGCTTTACACAAGGATTAATGCTTAAGGAATTTACACCGGAAGGAATATTAAAATACAATTTCCTTGAAACCGTTCTTCGTATTATTCCGATGTGGGTAACCCGGTCATTGGGTGGGGGAATGTACTTGCTTGGCGTAATAGTAATGGCGTACAATTTAACCCGTACCGCTTTGCAGGGAAAATTGCTGGCTAATGAACCTGCGCAGGCAATGCCTTTGGCGCCAGTAAATACAATACCAAAAGAAAATAGCTGGCACCGCAGGCTTGAACGCCGCCCAATACAGTTTATGATAGTCGCCTTGTTAGTTATTTTGATAGGTTCATTTGTTGAGCTGATGCCCACTTTAACAATAGCATCAAACATCCCAACTATTACCAGCGTGAAACCTTATACTCCGTTGGAGTTGCAAGGGCGCGATATATATATTAGAGAGGGCTGCATGGGCTGCCATTCGCAAACCGTTCGCCCATTCAGGTCTGAAACTGAGCGTTATGGGGAATACAGCAAAGCAGGGGAATTTGTTTATGACCACCCGTTCCTTTGGGGATCAGAACGGAAAGGCCCCGACCTGGCACGAATAGGGGGCAAATACCCCAACGCATGGCACTATAATCACCTAATGGACCCACGTTTAATGTCGCCGGGAAGTATTATGCCTGATTATGATTGGTTGATAACGCAAGACCTTGACACTACCACAACAATTGCCAAAATAAACGCGATGCGTAAAATTGGAGTTCCTTACCCTGTTGGATATGAATATAAGGCTAATCATGATCTGGATGTACAGGCAAAAGGAATTGCCGCCGATCTTGCCGCAAACCATATAAAAGTTTCCAGCAGAAAAGAGATCATTGCCATTACAGCTTACCTGCAAAGGTTAGGTCAGGATATTAAAGCAGATAAAACACCCACTAAATAATACAACCATGTTTGATCAATTTGTAAAAGACGTTTCAGGAGAACAAATGTATTTGATCTTCTCGCTTTGGATATTTCTTGTGTTTTTTATAGTAGTATCCTTCCTGCTTTATATCACCAAAAAACAACATGTGGATCGCATGAGCGATCTGCCTTTAGAAGATGGAACCGTGGATTCAAACCAACCTTTAATATCATGAAATATTTACGTGTCCTATTACTTTTAGGCTTATGCACCACCTGCCAGCCGATATTTGCTGACGACCATAGCATGATACCATCTGACGTAGAAAATTATATCGGGTATGGGGCAATTATGCTAATGCTGATTATGTTTGTTATAGCGATGCTTGTGATTTTACGGGCAGTGAAAGTATTGACTAAAGTCATCTTAAAGAGCGAAGGCTATACCAGCCAACAAATAGCAGCCGAACTTAACCCAATTAAGGTTAGGAAAGAAAGAAAACCCAAAGGTGAGGTTTGGCAGAAACTACTTTCTTTAAGGCCGCTAGCCGAAGAGAAGGAGATACTAATTGAGCATGCCTATGATGGTATACAAGAGTTGGATAACCCGATACCTGCATGGTTCATGTATTTGTTTTATGGTACTATCATCTTCGCGATTTGCTATTTGCTGAACTACCAGGTTTTCCATATCGGCCAAAACCAATATGAAGAATATAAAACTGAAATGGCAGAAGCGGATATCGCGCATAAGTTATATTTAAGCAAAACCGCCAACCAAGTTGATGAAAATACAGTAAAATTAACTCATGACCCGGCGGTTATCACATCAGGCCAAGCAATCTTTAAAACAAATTGTGTCCCTTGCCACGGCGATCATGCGCAGGGTGTTGTCGGCCCGAATTTAACAGACGATTATTGGTTGCACGGCAGCAAGGTAAATGATTTGTTTAAAACTGTTAAATATGGTGTTTTAACCAAGGGTATGCCAACCTGGGAGAAAGTTTTATCGCCCAAACAAATATCTGATGTAGTTAACTACGTCAAATCGCTACATGGAACCAATCCATCAAATGCAAAGGCACCGCAAGGGGCGCTGGATCCTGAAGACAATAAAAAAACGGCCTCTATTTAATTGTTTATATGAACGGATTACTGGCGGCGCGGGATAATGGAGAACGGAAATGGATCTATCCTTTAATTCGTAAAGGGAAGTACTATAAATGGCGCAGCCTGCTAAGCTATGTATACCTAGTATTGTTTTTTAGCGGGCCGTTCATAAAAATAAAGGGCCAGCCGCTACTGCTCTTAAATGTAATTGACAGGCACTTTGTAATATTAGGGCAGGTATTTTGGCCGCAGGACATTTACCTTTTTATGCTCGCTTCGCTAGTCCTTATAGTGTGCATAGTTCTATTTACCATCGCGTTTGGGCGTATATTTTGTGGGTGGATATGCCCCCAAACCATTTTTATGGAAATGGTTTTTAGGAAAATAGAAGTGTGGATAGAGGGAGATGGCAACAAACAAAAGAAGTTAAACGCGGCGCCGTGGGATAGGGCGAAAGCTCAAAAAAAAATAATTAAGCACGCTCTGTTCGTTCTAGTATCTTTTTTAATAGCGAATACTTTTTTAGCCTATATTATTGGTAGCGAAAATTTAATAAAAATTATTTTAGAACCCATAACACTTCATTGGGTTGGTTTTAGCAGTATCTGTGTTTTTACCATCGTTTTTTATCTTGTTTACAGCCAGGTTAGGGAACTGGTATGCACGGTAATTTGCCCTTACGGCAGGTTGCAGGGTGTATTGATGGATGAACATACATTGGTTGTGGCGTATAACGAAGTAAGGGGCGAGCCCCGTGGTAAATTAGATAAAACAGGCTTTGCAATAAAAGGTGATTGCGTTGATTGTAGTTTATGTGTTGCCGTTTGCCCTACCGGAATTGATATACGGCACGGCACCCAAATGGAATGTATTAATTGTACGGCTTGTATTGATGCATGTGATGAAGTAATGGAGAAGATCCATAAACCACATAATCTGATCGGCTATTTCTCTGAGGACATGATCCGCTCAAAAAAGAAACCATCTTTTAATCTTAGAATGATCGGGTACAGTAGTGTAATTACTATCATAATGGCTGTGCTTTGCTATTTTATATTCAGCCGGAGCGACATGGATATTACGATAATGCGTGGCTCAGGCATGTTATACCAGGAACAACCCAATGGGTTTATAAGCAATATTTATAATGCTGATATAACCAATAAGGCCAATTTTAGTCGCACTATAACCATAAAGGCTGAGGATCCGGATATTAAAATACAATACATTCAGCCTCCTGGAATAATTACAAAGGGCAATGATATGAAAACCGTGTTTTTTGTATTGATACCGGGCAGCAAAATTCACTCTTTTAAAACAGACGTCCGTTTGCAATTAATAAGCGGGAATAAAGTAGTACAAACCGTAACGACAGAATTTGTAGCACCTATTAATAACTAAAGAAATGAACTGGGGAAAAGCCACCATAGCTATATTAGTAGCATTTGTACTGTTTATAAGCGGCCTGAGCTATTGTATGGTCAGCGCGCCTAATGACGAATATGATCATCAATATTATGAAGACGGACTAAATTTCGATCATGATTATAACCGGGAAACACAAGTAACCAAAGATCATGCGCAGCCAATTATTAAAGTTGATACATGTTGTATAAAGCTTACTTTTCCGCAAAAGATTACAGGAAAACTGAGGATGTCGCGGCCATCAAGCGATGCGAATGATACCACCATAACGCTTAATAATAAGAACGGTAGCCCTATTGAAATACTAACTAAGCACTTATCCAAAGGCAACTGGCAATTAGTATTCGAATGGAAGGCAAATAACAAGACTTATCTATATCAACATGAAGTTTATATAAGATGAGCAGTAACTCAATCGCTTTTTTTATCGGTTTATTTGGCAGCATACATTGCATAGGTATGTGTGGTCCATTGGCTTTCTCTATCCCGGTAGGCGAAAATAAATGGTGGCTGCTTGTGGCCGATAAGTTGCTTTATAATATTGGCCGCGTTGTTACTTATAGCATGTTGGGGTTGTTAGTTGGCTTTATTGGTAAACAACTGTGGATTTACGGCTTTCAACAAGGCGTTAGTTTATTAAGTGGGTTATTGATAATTATAGCAGGACTTACCAGGCTTTTAAAAATACGATTTTCCGGGAATAGGCTTTTATCGGGTCTTTTACTACCGGTTAATAAACTTTTAAGCTATGCCTTTAGGCACCATTCGGGCCATTTTATTATTGGGTTAATCAATGGGCTGCTACCTTGCGGTTTCGTCTACCTCGCTTTGGCAGGGGCTCTTAATACACCAACGCCTGTTATGGCCGCCACATTTATGTTTTGGTTTGGTGTAGGTACTTTCCCGTTAATGCTGTTGGCTACTATTAGCGCTGGTTTTATCGGCCCTATTGTTCGCAGACAGATAAATCGGGTTATACCGTACGTTATGGTTTGCCTCGGGTTTTGGTTTATTTTGCGGGGACTAAATTTAAATATCCCTTATCTAAGCCCTGCAAAGCAATCTTCAGGCATTTCAACATGCCGTTAGCTTTATAATTAAAAAGATCAGCAATAAAACTTATTCCAATTTCACGATGTTATTAAGTTGAAATTTAACTTATTAGCTATGAGAACAAATTTTGC
>Ga0302197_10003568_pt1 | contig 14030 bp, 11 predicted proteins | sample II_Bog_N2_1_FD_193526 | JGI IMG/M metagenome (GOLD analysis project Ga0302197, IMG submission 193526) | Peat permafrost microbial communities from Stordalen Mire near Abisko, Sweden - II_Bog_N2_1 | ecosystem: Environmental > Terrestrial > Soil > Wetlands > Peat | place: Sweden: Abisko...
GCAGGATGCAGGCACATTGAGCCGAGCCCGATCGTGACGGCTTTTCACAATGCCGGGGGTGGCGATGTTGACCATGCCACTTCCGGTAGCATTTCGGCATTTCTTGCTAAACACGAGGATCTTCGCAAGCAACTCACTCCACTCTGCAAGCAAAGACAGGCAAGTGCTCCGGCAGACTGGGCAACCACGGACGAGGGGAAGGTGTGCGCGGGCAATGCAAGCGCCAACTTCTTTGGAAAACCGACACTGAAGTCAGACGGTGTGGCCTTTTGAGGTAGCAAATGACTCAAAGACGAAAACTGCTCTTGGTGGTGGCCGTGGCATTTGCCTCGGCCTCCACAGCCCATGCTCAGGCTCCTGTCGATGTCGGCGGAACATTCCAGCAAATCGAGCAGGCTGCGAATGCGTGGATTCCCGCAATTATGCAGGAAGCCTCATTCCTGTTCTACGTTCTTGCCCTACTAGACTTTGCCTGGGGAGCGCCGCAACTTCTCAGGGAACACGACTTCAATGGCCTGTTCCTCAGCCTGATTAAGAAGCTGCTGGTCGTCTCTTTCTTTTACGCCGTGCTCATCAACGGTCAGGTCTGGATACCGGCCATCGTCAATAGCTTCGCCCAGCTCGGCGCAACCGCGGCGGGCGTTTCCGTGGCGCAGAATCCATCGGACATCATGAGCCAGGGGCTTCAGATTGTCTCGGATCTTTTCACCAAAGTCTCATCTACAAGCCTCCTGACGGAGCCAGGCGGGGCCATCACGACGATTCTCGCTGCCTGCATCGTGCTTGCCTCCTACATCATCATCACGCTTCACTACGTGGTCACGAAGCTCGAAGCGATTATCGTGATGTCGGCGGGCTACATCTTCCTTGGCTTCGGTGGGAGCCGGTGGACTTCGCCTTATTTTGAAAGGTACATTTCTCTAGCGGTCAGTACCGGCGTTCGCCTGATGCTGATTTACCTCATGCTGGGCGTTTTCAAGACGATCTCGAACAATTGGATCGCAACAATGAACGGCTATACCGCCGATCAGCCCATCACTCAAATCTTCCCAACCTTGATGTCGATGCTGCTGTTCGCCTTCGCGTCCTGGATGATTCCGAAGATGGCGGCGTCGATTGCCTCCGGGACGCTCGGAACCGGAGCCGCGGACCTGGTAGGCATGGGCGCGGAGATTGGCAAAGCGGCTGCGCTCGGCGCGGCCACCGTTGCCGTGGTCGCGGCAACCGGAGGAGCCGGGGCAGTGGCCGGCGGCGCATTGGCGGCAACTGAAACTGCCGGTGCGATGGGAGGCGCGGAGGCCGCCTCGGGCGCTGCCTCCGCAGTTGGTGGTGTGGGTGAAGCGGCAGTGGAAACCGCCAGCGCGCCAGCGCCGCCGGTTCCGGCAGCGGAAGCGGCTGGTTCTCCGAGTTCTCCTCCGCCTCCACCGCCCCCAGCGGGCGCGCCATCTGAGACTCCTTCTGCGCCTCCAGCGCCACCGTCGTCTGCCAATAATCTTCAGTCCTTGGCGCGGCACGCAAGCAACGTCAACGTCCCGCACGATGGCAGCGGTCACGCGCCATCTGCGCAACTGCGAATCGAGAGGGAGGAATAACAGTGCCAGAAACAGCTATATCCCAAACACCCTATGTTCGAGCCCGTCAAGAGTGGGATGAAAGGTTCGGCGACCAGATCAAGAGCAAGAACAACTGGCGTCTTGCCGCATTCATCGCGATGGGAACGACATTCGTCTGCGTAACCGGCATGGTCGCCATTGGCTATCGCTCGAATCGGGCCTTCGTCTCGGTGGTCACGCAAGAAGTCACGGATGCAAAGCAGGCATTGGTCAACCCCCTCGGCCTCTACGTCACGAATCTGACCTGGGGCGAAGTTGTTACGACAGGCGGCGACGCTCAAACCGGAAATGCCCAAACAGTGAATGGAGGCAACAACAAATGAAATGGCTCACGGCATTGACAATGGCAACCCAAATAGCGAGTGCGGCTGTGGGCGTGACGGCCAACGCCCAAGCCTCTCCGGCACTCACACCACAGCAAAAGCAAGAGCTGTCTGCCTACAACTTCAAAGGCGCGGAGACGGCGCTGGAGGCACAGGCAAATCAGCCGGAGCGGAAGCAAGGCGCGCTCACCCCGATTCCTCCGCTGAAGGTTCCGCCGATCACAAGCCGCGGCTCCTTGGCTCAGCCCTCACCTGCGGGCGCTTCGGCGGATAAGGGTTCGGAGGTTCCACTGAACTGGAAGTCTCCCCACGCGGAATTGAATGCCGCTGCGGTTAGCGCGGCGGAGGTTTCGCATCTTTGGGAGACCGGAGTCGCAACTCCAACACCCGGAGCTGACGGCCGAGTGGTTTACATCTTCGGCCTCCATTGCAACCGGCTACTCTCCGAATGGCCGATCATCTTTGTCGGCTGGCGCAGGGGTCGGCAGCCAGTCCAGCTCGATCCCGCCGCTTGAATACCGGCAGACTCCAGTCTCGACCGCCGCGAATGGTTCGCTGTCGTTTGCGGAACAAAGGCGACTGGAAGAATACAACCGGGAACGCGAGGCGATGGAGGCGGCAACCTCGGTCAAGGGGAACCTCCCCAGCGAAGACAAGGGAAAACAGAATTCGGAGATCGATCCACTGCAAGCGATTCAGGCCGCCCTCATCAATGCCCGTTCCGCTCTGGGAGCCAATCCGGCGCAAGGCGGCCTTCCCCAACCCGTCAGCTCACAGCTTGCCGGAGCGGGACCACAGGAGCAGCGCACGGAATATGAGCGCCAGAACGATCAGCAGCAAAAGGCAGGCTTCGGCCAGCAGCACGGCAAGCAGGAATCGGACTATCTGAACAGCGCGCGGAAACCTGCCCTGGGCAAGTTTGAAGTTAAGGCTGGCTGGCTCATTCCAGCCGTGTTGGAACAGCAGCTCAACTCCGATTTGCCGGGGCTGATCCGGGCACTCGTCCGAGAAAATGTGTATGATTCTGCGAGTGCCAGGTACATTCTAGTACCGGCTGGAAGTACACTGGTAGGGATTTACAATTCCCACGTCGGGTATGGGCAAAGTGCATTGCAGGCGGTTTGGCAGCGCGTCATATTTCCTGACGGAAGCAGCCTCTCGCTCGGCGGTTTTGAAGGAGACGACAGTACTGGTGCGGCGGGCTTCCGAGACCAGGTGGACAATCACTGGGGCAGAATCCTTTCCGGCGCCCTGCTAACGTCGCTTTTCTCTGCCGGAATTGAGCTGAGCCAGGGGACGAACTCCTCGGTGTTGCAATCGCCGAGCGTCGGGCAACAAGTGGGGCAAGCGGTTGGCCAGCAAGTCGGCCAACTGGGAGTTGAGGTGACTCGCAGAAACCTTAACATCCAGCCAACAATCGTGGTGAGACCGGGTTACAGATTCTTTGTAAGGGTTGAGAAGGATATTCCGTTCAACGGTCCTTACTCACCGATGAGAGCAGGGAGTGAGCCTCAACAGCGACCTGGAAACAACTTTGGAAGGGCATCCAGTGGCAGTGAAGAAGGCAGCGAAGAAGGCACAGCGGAAAGTGAACCGCGACGGGCAGCGGTGGACGGACGACCGTCCGGGAATGACGCTGCGTCTCCCCATTGATCTGCGGGAAGCAGTCACCGAAGAGTCTCGCGTGAAGGGCGATCTGGCCAGGATCGTCCTTTTTGCGTTGAGCCATGTTGAGCGCGAAAAGGTTGACATCATGCAGACCCGCAAGGCCGGCATGGAACTCACCAACCCTCAGCTCCTCCATGTCGGCGCAGAAGCTCGCAACAAACTCCGGGAATGGGCTGAAGCGGAAGGCGTCAGCGTCAACGCCATCGTTGTCAGCGTTCTCGATGAATTTTTCAAGCGCCTGAAGAAGAGCAAAGCTCTGCGCGAAGAACTGCGGTTGGAGATTCGTGCCCACCGCGGGTTTATGCCAGGGTGAACAGAGGCACTGATGAGTTCTCTATGCCATCGCGTACCAAGATAACCACTGAATCAGCAGTCAACACCTGTTCTGACGGTTACTCGAACAACACTTGCCGTAGGTAGAAGAACACGACGGGACGGACAAATACACCGCAACTGAAGTCTCGCCGAACCATTTCCAGTTTTGGAAATATGAGGAGAGGCATCCGTGAAAGTCGTTCGGTTAAGAATTGAGAATTTCCGCAGCATCCAGTCCGCGGATCTGAAGTTTGACGGACATGCTCTTCTCGTTGGCTCTAACAATGTCGGCAAGAGCACGATCTGCGAAGCGCTGGATTTGGTCTTAGGGCCTGACCGGCTGAACCGCCTTCCGCCCATCGAAGAATATGACTTCTACAACGGCATTTATCTCCAACCTGCGGAGAACGAGGGTGAGAGCCCCGTCCCCGTCAAGCTTCGCGTAGAGGCTCTGCTCATCGAACTCAGCGCGGAGGTGCAGAAGCGATGTGGCGGGCACCTCGAATTCTGGCATCTCGCTGAGAAGCGGATGTTGACTGAGGGAGAAGCGGCAGCAGCAGCTCCCGGAGTGTCTATCCCTTGTTTACGTCTGGAGACAGTCGGGCAGTATGACCCTGACGAAGACGAGTTCACTGCGGAAACCCTGTACACGCACAGTCCGTCTGCCCCCGAAGGGGAAAAGGAAGGAGTTCGAAGGGACATCAAACGCCTCTTTGGATTTTTGTACTTGCGAGCTCTGCGCACGGGTTCGCGGGCTCTGAGCCTGGAGCGGGGATCGCTGCTCGATGTCTTGCTTCGATTGCAGAAAGTGCGAACAGGACTTTGGGAACAAGCCATTGCCCGTCTAAAGACCCTGGACATCGAACAGGATGCAAAGGAACTCGAGCCCGTTCTGACTGCGATAGAGGAGCGACTGTCGAGCTACGTGGCCGCGACGAAGACAGGGCGCAAAACCAAGCTCTACGTTTCCCAGTTGACTCGTGAGCATCTTCGCAAGACGATGGCGTTTTTCTTGGCGATGCGCGAGGATCAGGAACCCGTGCCGTTCCAGCAGGCGGGAACGGGCACCTTGAACACGTTGGTGCTGGCACTTTTATCGTTCATCGCTGAGTTGAAGCCAGACTCAGTCATCTTTGCAATGGAAGAGCCAGAGATTGCAGTCCCCCCACATACCCAAAGGCGTATAGCTGATTATCTGCTCTTCAAGACGACGCAAGCGTTCGTGACTTCGCACTCGCCCTACGTGATCGAGCGTTTTGCGCCGCAAAATACCTTCTTGCTTTCGCGCCTTGCAGGAGGAGGGCTTGGAGCACTGTGCATAGCGGACGCATCCGGCCTCAAAGAAAATGACTATAAGCGCTATTCACGACGCGGACTGTCTGAATGTATGCTCGGCAAAGGCGTCATTATCGTAGAAGGACTGACGGAGTTTCACGCACTTCCGGTGCTAGCCCGATGTCTGGAAGCACAGGACCCTTCGCTCAATCCTCTCGATCTTGCTGGTGTTTCGATCTTTGACGCGGAGAGCGACGGTCCAATACCAAAATTCGGCAAATTCTTTCAGACGCTCGGCCTCAAGACATTTGGCTTCTACGATGCGAAGCAGCGCACTCAGGATGAGAAGGATAAGTTTGCAGCGGTCCTAGATGTAAATGAAGAGCACCCCTACAAGGGATTTGAAGCGCTGTTGGCCGCAGAGATCCCAATCACACGGCTCCGTTCCTTTCTGCAAGATCTGTTGGATTCAGGTGTAGATGCGGCCCACTTTGGAATCCCAACCACACTACCTACAGACGCTACGGCTCTGCGCAAGCTTCTGACCGGTGTGTTGGCATCCTCGAAGGGCGCCGGTTGGGCCGCGCGCCTACTTGAGCAGTGTGACCCCAATGAACTGCCTAAGACTGCTGTGGACTTTCTGAAAAAAGTCTATGCCTTTTTCCCAGTTCCAACTGCGATTCCTGCCGGAACTTCAGGCCAAAAGCCATGAAGATCTGCGCCGAACGTCAGAGGCTCTTGGACTGCGATGGTCACGCAGTTGTGATTGGTGGACCAGGAAGCGGGAAAACCACGATTGCACTGAAGAAAGCTCTCGTTCGCATTGATGTTGGACTGTTGGCCGGACAATCGGTGCTTTTTCTCAGTTTCTCTCGTGCAGCCGTAACGCGCATTGTCCAAGCGTCAAGGTTACAGCTTCCCAAGAAGCAGCGATCTCTTCTCAATGTTCAAACATTTCACTCCTTCTTTTGGGATGTACTCAAGACGCACGGCTACCTATTGGATACACCTCGGCGGCTTCGCATCTTAATGCCACAGGATGAACGGGTACGAAATGGGAACGCCAAGCACGAAGAAGGTTCACCGGAATGGTCCGCTTGGGTCACGGAGCGGGAACGGGTTTTTCATCAAGAAGGATTGGTAGGATTTGATCTCTTCGCACCGAAGGTCGCAGAGCTGCTCCATCGGAGTCATCTGATTAGGCAGCTTCTAGCCGAACGATTCCCGCTCATGATTGTCGATGAAGCCCAGGACACGGGACCCGAAGCTTGGCGGTGCATCGAAATGCTTGCGCCACTGACACAGGTGATCTGTCTCGCAGACCTTGAACAGCAGATATTTGACTATCTTCCTGGTATAGGTCCGGAGCGTCTGGACGCGATTAAAGCGGCATTGCAGCCATTGGAGATCGATCTTGGTTCCGAGAATTTGCGTAGCCCCGACTCTCAGATTGCGGAGTTTGGCCGGGACATCCTAGCAGGTCGAGTTCGACAGGGCGGATACAAAGGCGTGAGCAATATGTCGATTGCACGAGACGCGGATCTCAGTGCGGCCATGCGGAAAGCGATAGGTTGTTTGCAACTCCAAGTAAAGAAGGAAACGAAGGAATGGGCCAAAACAGTTGCGATTCTCGTGCCTTCGGCATCTGAGGCAACAAAGGTCTCCGCGGCTTTGAATAGTGGAAAGAAGCCTGTGCCGCACAAGCTAATGTTTGACGAGGATGAGGCTCGCTTAGCGGCGAGGTTCGCGGCTTACTTACTGGAACCTCGGGAAGGTGCCACTGAGGGAGTGCAGCTAGCAGAAGCTCTTCAGCTTCTATGCGACATCAAAAGAGCGGCTGGTTCCACCACGGCTGCAAACCAATTGCTTGGATGGGCAACGAAATGCAAAGCGGGGAAAATAAGTACATCTGGTTTAGTGAACGGAGTTCAGACCCTTCTCCGCGTTCTTCAGACAACTGCTTTTGTAGGTGATCCCAGCCGTGACTGGGTCTTGGTGAAGAAGAAGCTCCGTGAGTCAAATGAACCGATGCTTATTGCAGTTGCGCAACACCTTGATTACCTGGTGGCATTCAATCGAGGCAAGCGGATCAGTGCCAGTCTGGGCGCAGCCTGGGAAATGTTTGGAACCTATATGGGCGCACGCGAGGCGCTGGATTCTGCATTAGCACAAGACTTGATACTGGATGGGCTGGACGACCCAGACGGAATTCAGGTTATGACCATCCACAAAGCCAAGGGTAAGCAGTTTGATGGCGTCATTGTACTTCGACGCCAACGTCATGACGGAAAGGGCCTTGCCTCCAATTTTGTATGGAGGGACGATAAACCTCCCTTCTACCGTAGCAGGAAAATACTAATGGTTGCGATTACGCGAGCGCGTTATCACACGATGATGGTGCAGCAGGTATGGCCAGAATGCCCGATCATGCGAGGGTATTCGCTCGATTCCGCCTTCGATGTTAAGACGACGGTTAGTTAGGCGTATTGCACCACGCGTTGCCATTGGCGAGGCGTTCAAGCCCGTCGGGTGGGCAAAATCAAGTCTGGCGCGAAGCGCCAGCACATCACAGGGCGGGAAGACGGGCAAAAATAGGTTGCTGGCCAGTTTCCAGAAACCAATGGTTTCCATCCCACTTCGTTGCAGTTACCACTGACGTGACGATCATCTGGATTCCCGTTCCTCACGGGCGCAGTTTCTTAGCGGCTCTTCGCACGGATTCTTCACTCACCTTGCCAGTTTCTTTCCGCATTGTTCCGAGCTTCGCGAGAGGCGAGAACTCAGGTATTGGCCTCGAAAGGTTCTTGTTGAGCGTGTCGCTACGCTTCTGTTGAATCTCGCCCGCCTTCGGCGGAGCCTGGTCACGATGGCGCTTATCGAGCCCCGGTTCTTTCATGGGTTTGCCTCCCAAGAACAAGGCTAGTCCCATGAACGAGGTTCATCAAGGCAAAAGATCCCTTAACTACAAGATGCTTCAGCCGACAAACCGCTACTTCCCTTTGTGCAAGGCGTTCAAGCCCGTCGGGTGGGCCAAATCAAGCATGGCGCGAAGCGGCGGCACATCAATGGGTGGGAAGACGGGCTAAAAAGGACGGGGCCTGCGTCGGCAGACCCCGTTTGGAATGCTTGGAAGTTGAGCGTTAAGCGGCTTTGGCCTTTTTGGCTGTTGTGGGTTTTGCTTGCTTCGGGTGCGCCTTCGCGGCCGTCTTCTTGACGGCTTGCGCCTTCTCTTTCGCGGCAAACTCCGCTTTGACCTTCTGGGTGATCGCGTCGGTGTCCACCTTGTAGTGCTGGGCGGCGTCTTTGAGCGCCTTGCCAGTCTCCGATTGCGTCCGGGCCGAGTGGAGAATCACGGTCTCGACTAGAAGTCTCCCGAGCTCGCCTTCCTCGGCCTTGTGAATGTAGGCGCCCATCAGCTTTCCGATGCTGTCGGCGGCTTGCGCCTTCTTGATGCCGCGATTCCGGGCGAGTACCTCGATGCGCCGCTCCTCCAATTGGGGGAGCAGACGCCCGACAATGAAAACGAGGTCGCGCTTGGTGACCTGAATGCGTTCTGTCTTATTGGAGGCTGTGAACAAATACCGCGAGAAATCCGACATTTGTCCAGCATCGAGAGTTGGAATTCTGTTGTGAGCTAGCAAATCGCTAACGGTGTCGATGAACGGGGTGACGACTGCGGCGGTTGCTTTGGTGTTCATGGGTGCTTCCTCCTTGGGCTGTTGCCTTTGCCGTTGTCTTTGAATTGGCAGCGGCATGTGACATACATGCCGAACGCCTCCTGGCGAAGGTGGGGGGTAGCAACTGCAAGGGGAGGGGTATCTCCCACCCTTGGAGCGCAGCGGAAAGGGCGCGAGGGCTGCACAAGCGGAGCGCGGAAGCCTGGGGAAACTCCTTGCAGGCGCGAGGGGGAAACACCCCTTAGCTGCTTTTGTGCCTTTGCTGTTGCTTTTCAGCCAAACAGGGAGGGGCGTTGCGGGGAAGGAACGGCCCCGCTGAGGAGGGTGGCGGAGGACTGCAAAGCAGGCCGCAGACAGGGAGGAAACCTCCGCCCGCCAAGGACGGCTCTTCGTAAACCGGAAACATCGTATTCAGGCAGTTCGACAGGAATGAACTTTGAAGACGACGAATCTGGGAGGAAAGCGGAATTACGTTTGTCTGGGCGAGTTAAATGAAAAGAAAGTGCTTCTATTGAAATGTACACTGCTGTATTATGAGATATGAAACCGCTCATTGAAAAGCATGTTCGTTTTGTAGGCGATTGGAGCGGCACAGAGAGGATCTAAGGACCAATGATGGCGGAGGAGACTCTGATTAAGCAGTACGGACCGTTGCTTAGCATCAACCAATTGGCAGGCATCCTTGATCGTTCCCCAGACGATTTGCGTACTACGCTTCGGTCCTCCGGAGAGTGGGTCAACAAGATCAACGCAACCCGCTTGAGATCAGGCCGCCGTTTGTATTTCCGCACGGTTGAAGTTGCCGATGTTCTTGGAATCCGGTAGACAGACGAGTGAGTTCCGAACTCACGTCCGTAAGTGCGATACTCGGCCTGAATTCGATTTCGGCTGCCGACAAGCGGGCGTCAGCCCCGCGGTTCAACGCGGTTGGCTCGCGAAAGGGTTCGATTGCCTCCCGGCAACTACACCCCCTGCTATCCATTGTGCAGGTCATTCCCACCGAGAGCGCCCTCGATGCCGGCGCGCTCGGCTTCATGGCAAAGTTCCTCGTCCAAACTACGCTTCCGCACAGCGAGCAATCCGGCACGCAATACATGCGGGCAGACGGCAATGTCACCATGCGCATCACCGATGTCGGCGGGACCGGCTTGCCCTATGGCAGCTAGCCGCAAGCTGTGCAGCGCTTCATCTGGCCCAGAATCGGACCATCTCCCACCGGCAGGATGACCTTGTTAATTTCATATCGGCTGCCCTCGTGGTAAACGATGGCTCTGGGGCCAAACTCCGAAATCGCCAGGAAGCGGGGCCGGGACAGAAACTCTTCGCCAGTTTTCTCCCGTACTTGGCGCCGCCCTGGGATGAAGGCCGAAAGAGGGAGCCGAGGGAAGTTATATCCGGGCAAGAATCCTTCGCTCGCAAAGTACCGGTAGGTGTAGAAATCGGACTGCATCATGTTTTCCGACTCGCAAAGTAGCTTGAGTTGGGCTTCGGCCTCTCTGCGAAGGCGCTTGGCCTTCTCGTGGTCCTTGGGCGCCCGCGTGTGATCCAGGATGATCTTGTTTTGGAGTTCCTGCTGGTAGCGGGCACTCCGATACATGGTGCGCCAACGCTCGCAGGCGACCTCGAACTGCTTCTCCACCTGTAGCAGTACACGGTCGAGCCACTCAGGGGTGTACCACGCCGCACCCGCCAGTTCATCCTTCAGATCATCAAGGATGGCCTGAGCCTTGGTCCGCGTGGCGGCCCTGTACAGGGGGTTCGCCATTGTCGTGGCCACAGACGGCAAGAGATCGAGAGTTGGGTTCTCGCCCTCCAGATCGAGAATGTCGCGCAGAGAGCGCTTCAAATCGATCTTCGTCTCGGCCAGCCATAGAGCGTGGATGTGGGACCGGATCAGGTCCTCGTTCGCCAAGTCTAGGCGGGGCGTTGCGACGCGACCTGAGACCATGCGCTCAGGGCGTTTGAAGAAGTACTGGTCGTGAGAGCTTCCGGTACTGCAGTAGGTGTAGACGAGAGCTGGCTGACCACTCCGACCGGCGCGGCCGCTCCGCTGAGCGTAGTTCGCCGGAGTCGGGGGAACATTTCGCATGTTGACCACGTTGAGGTCAGCGATATCGACACCAAGCTCCATGGTTGGGCTGCAGTAGAGAATCTTGAGGCGGCCTTCTCTGAAGGCTTCCTCTCGCTCTTCCCGTTGTTTGGACGGGACCTGCGCGGTGTGTTCTCGGGCCTGCAGGCCCATCAGATGGTGTGCCGTTTCCTTGTAGAACGACACGAAAAATGGATTCGGAGTCAGGCCGGCACGAGACTCAGTGGTTTGCAGCAACGGATCATGGGCCACGACACCGTCTCCGACCTTCCAGACAATCGCGTCAGCAGGGATTTGATAACCGAACACTTCGCTGCTGCTCTCACGAACCTCAAGCAGCCCTGCGACCCGCAGCACGTCAAAGAGTTGGCGGATGATTGCACCGATATCGCTTCCCGACAGGGATACGCCAGGAAAAAGCCTGTTGGACTCCCTCTTTATGAACTGCCCATACGCGCTCCGCGGCCCCACAAAGGTCAGACTGCTCCGATAATTGTTGTCAGCGTCTTCGCTCTGGCGCGGGTAGGCCAGCGTGGCCCGGTCCATCTGCTCATCTTCGTCGATGGACCACGGCTCCTTGAGCCGCTGGTTGCTGCGTTGTTTGAGCTGGTCCTGATAATCAGAGCGCAGGTAGTCCACCTTGATGGCGAGTTCCCGGCGGAGCACATCGAGGAGAGTTCGGCACCACTTCGTCCGATCCTCTTGAGGGGCATCCACCAGCAGTCGATGTTTGCCGGCCCACTCTTCCTCCGCCGCGCAAAGATCCCCCAGGCTCTTGTATTCAAGAGTCAGAAGGCCCACTTGTTCCAGGTTCGGCAGGTTGATCCGCCATCCGCGCCTGAGATCCCGATAGAGCCGGTAGGCGAGGAGATCGCGCAGCACCTGCTTCGTGTCATCCTTTGCGGCAAATTTCAGTGTGGGATCAACAGCATAGTCCCCAAAGGGCAGATTCAGCACCTCAAACACGGCGTGGCTGAGCTTGTCGTGGGTGAGCCCCATTGAACCGGCTTGGTGAACGGCCTGGTGGAGGGCAGCTCGAAGCAATCCGGTCTCAGCGAAATCATTGAAATGCCCTGCCTGGAGAGAGGCATCTTGCCGGTTATCCGTGAAACTGAGGAGCTTCTGGGCCTTGGGATCGATCCCCTCCACTGATTTCAGGTAACGAATGGCAGCGAGGCTGAGGACCGTGGTAGCCGTGCTGCGCCCCTCGGAACTCAACGTCGCCAATTTGCCGAAGTCCTTCCGCTGGCGAGGGCTGTAGGTTACCCTGCAATTCGGACAGAAGCAGAATGGGGCGGAGAGGAAGGCTACGGGAATCCCATCTGGAGCTTCGGTGCCGTCCTTGAGGAGGGTGTGGGGAACCGGGCGCTTGTCCCGGCGATCAGCGCGGATTCGGGGTGCCCCATGGAAAATCTCCTTCCACTCATCGGGCAGCCGATCCAGTTCGATCGCCGGATCGCTGGGCCACGGCTCGTCCAACACCATCAAGTACCCCGCGTGGATGTGATCGTCCTGGCTCTCGTCCTCCCCCGCCGGCCGCGGGACAACCTCAACACCGCCAACTTGTTCCTGCAGGTAGACGCTGTAAAACTCCTGACCACAGGCACGGCAGAAAGCCAGGGGGTAGATTCGCTCTTCCCGATGCTCAGGGCGATACAACTGGGGCTGTAAGGTCATCCACCGGTCCGCCCCCTTACCGAGGGTGGCATAGACTGCATCTCCCTTGCTGATGAACTGATGAAGGCGGAAAGCGAATGGGCGGTTGCCGTTGATTGGGTCTGGCTCGCACTTGTACCCGTGCAGAAGCCAGCGCTGGATGGCAGCGGCGCAGGCATCCTCATCCAGCCCAACTCTTTCTGAAAGCCGCTTACCCGCGTCGTTGAGCGTCTTGGGCGTTGCCCGCTTCAGGTACTCGGTACCCTCCTCCTTCTCAAGACCAAAGGTGGTCTCCACCCAGCTTGCCAGCGGATCCTTACAGAAGGTATCGAAGGAGCTTGGAATCACGAAGTTCCTGTCCTTCACTCGGACGCTCAGTTGCTCGGTGACAACTGGATCTTCCACATGGACATCGGGCGTGATCCGGCGAAGCCTTTCGCCAATGACATTGTCCTCAGAGACCGGGGCTCCAAATAGGCGAGTCGCCACAGTCGCCACATCACGCCTGATGTCAGCAAATGTGGCACCGGTGCCCATGGTCGCAGAGGTACCGACACAGATAACGTCCTCAGCTTTGAGGGTCTCCCGGAGGCGCCGAACCAACATGGAGACATCCGCACCTTGCCGGCCGCGGTAAGTGTGAAGCTCATCCAGAACCAGGAACTTCAAATCGCCGGCGGCCTTTATCAGATGCTGGCGCTCGCGAGGCCGGGTTAGGATCAGCTCAAGCATGACGTAGTTGGTCAGCAGAACATCTGGCGGGTTGTTCAGGATTGCGTCCCGCGCCTCCTCGTTTTCCTGGCCCGTGTAACGTGCAAATCGAACCGGGGGCTTGCCCGGAGGGAATCCCGGCCCGAGGAACTTGTCCATCTCCCCGAGCTGGCTGTTTGCGAGAGCGTTCATCGGGTAGACAACGATGGCCTGGATGCCGTGGCCGCTGCCGACGTTCAGGACGTGGTCGATGATGGGAATGAGGTAGGCGAGGCTCTTACCGGAACCGGTGCCGGTGGTCAAAACGTAATTAACACCTTGCTGAGCGCAATCAATTGCCTTCTCCTGGTGGCGATGAAGCCGGAGAGGAGCACCCAACGGGCTTTCAACGGTCTTACCACGTCGGAAGACTTCTCTGCAGGTGGGGTGGAGCCGCTTCTGGTCAACTAGCTCATCGATGGTTGGCCCCTGTACGAAGGCGGGATTGAGCTGGACCAGGGGTTCCGGCCAAAGAAATCCGCCATCCAGGCGAGAGGTGATGAACTGCTCAACCTCTGCGTCACGAACCTCCAGAAATCCTTTTACATAAGAACTGTAGTCCCCGATTGGTTTCGTCAACTTGAATTGGCCCCTTTCGATGGCTTGATCTGGCCCCACCTTGAAGGCATGTGATTTTTTATTCCGTGCTGGCCTTGGCGGAAGG
>Ga0302197_10003583_pt1 | contig 14000 bp, 14 predicted proteins | sample II_Bog_N2_1_FD_193526 | JGI IMG/M metagenome (GOLD analysis project Ga0302197, IMG submission 193526) | Peat permafrost microbial communities from Stordalen Mire near Abisko, Sweden - II_Bog_N2_1 | ecosystem: Environmental > Terrestrial > Soil > Wetlands > Peat | place: Sweden: Abisko...
CCGCCGGTGCATTCTGGTAACGATGGCCGGGGACGATAGTACTTCCCGTTTTGCACATGGGGTACCCCCAGCGTCAACAATACCGCGAGCCAATCTATAGAGCAATGGAGTACTCTTTCCGATATGCCCCTGCCTTCAGGCGACTCTCTTCTGGTGCAAATTATGAGCGCTTCGTTCGCCGAGGCGGCTGAACGCGCGGGTGACCATCTGCTCTGCCGGCCGGGCTGTTCGCAATGTTGCCACGGAGCCTTCGTTCTCAGCCCGCTGGACGCTATGCGGCTCAGTGCAGGCATGGAGGTTCTGCGGGCCACCGAGCCGGATCTTGCTAGAGAGGTCGAGCATCGCGCCTCCATGTGGATGGTCGAGTATGAGACTGGCTTTCCCGGCGATTTTCAGACGGGCATTCTGGGCGATTCGCCAGAGGACCGCGAGCGCTTCGAAGACTTCGCCAACGATGCGCCCTGCCCTGCCCTCGACACCGAGACCGGCCGCTGCGACGTTTACGCATGGAGGCCGATGACATGCCGCCTCTTTGGTCCTCCGGTGCGCATGGGAGACGGCCAGGCCCTTGCCCATTGCGAACTCTGCTTCACAGGCGCCAGTGAAGCCGAGGTAGCGGCCTGCGAGATGGAGGTCCCCTTCGAACTCGAGGCAGACCTGCTCGCCGAGATTCCGTCGAAGGGCGAGACCGTGGTGGCATTTGCGTTGCTCACGCCCGTCAGCGTCCCCACGCGTTAAACTGGTCCTTGGACCCCCTGATGCCAACACGCCCCTGCTGGGTTGAGATTCACGCCCGCTCCCTTGAAGACAACTACCGGTTTCTTTCCGCCCTCGCCGCGCCCCATGCGGAGCTTCTGGCCATCGTCAAGGCCGACGCCTACGGACACTCGCTCTCGATCTGCGCGCCCGCCGTGGTTCGCGCCGGAGCCCGGTGGCTCGGCGTCACCAGCGTCGAAGAGGGCATGGCCGCCCGTGCGCTTTGCCCCGAGACCAGAGTCCTGGTCATTTGCGGCCCATTTCCCGGTCAGGGAGAGGCTCTCGTGCGCCTCGGTCTCACAGCCGTAGCCTGGGAGCCTTGGCAGTTGGATGAGCTGGAACGCGCCGCGCGCTCGGCCGGCTCGCCTTCCGGCTCGGTCCCCGTGCATCTGGAGATCGATACCGGCATGAGCCGCCAGGGAGTTCTCCCCAATCAGCTCAAGACGGTGTTGTCGCGCTTTGCTCCTGGCTCGCCGCTCCGGCTCGAGGGCGTCATGACCCACCTCTTTGCCGCCGACGAGGCGGACGGCAGGGTCACAGGAGAGCAGCTCAATCGGCTCGATGCCGTGCTGGGCCAGATCGGGGTCGCCGGGCATCTGCCGGATTGGCTCAACGTGGGCAACTCCGCCGCGCTTCTGGCCGGCCAGGCCGGCAGCATCGCCGCCCTCGCCGCTCGACACGGCATGAAGGCGCTGCTCCGTCCGGGCCTGGCCCTCTACGGCCTGATTCCGCAATTCGACCCCCCATTCGAATCAGGGTCTGAGCCGGTCAATTCTCCCGAGCGCGACTCTCTCGCGGCCGCGCGCGCCAGGTTGCAACCTGTCCTCGAGTGGAAGACCCGCCTCATAAGCCTTCGCTCGGTTCCTGCCGGCGCGGTCGTGGGTTACAACGGAACCTTTGTCGCTACCGAGCCGATGCGGCTGGCGCTCGTTGCCGTCGGTTACGCAGACGGTCTTGACCGCCGCCTCGGCAACCATTTCAGCCTGCTGGTTCGCGGCGTCCGCGCGCCCCTTGTAGGCCGCATCAGCATGGACCAGGCGATTCTGGACGTGACCGAAATCCCAAGCGTCGAGCCCGGCGACGAAGTGGTCATTCTGGGGACACAAAAAGGAAGTGAGGGCGCCGATACCATTACCGCCTTCGACCACGCCGAGGCTGCCGGCACCATTCCCTGGGAGGTCTTCACCCGCATCGGGTCACGCGTCCAGCGAATTGCGGTTTAGCCGGTTTCCGCATTTGCGGCAATTCTTCTCTGAAGACGAGTAGAAAGAGCGGGGCGCGGGTCAAAGACTCTCGTGTATCGCGCGAAAAGAGCCATGCTTGGCTAGAAATCAATCAGACAGTCAAAGGAGACGCGAAAAATGTCGCAGCCATTATCGCAATCCAATGCCGTCGCGGAAAAGAACCCCACCGCCAGTCATTCCCCTTCCAAATTGAACCTCGGAGCAAAGATCGCAGCCGGCTTCTTGCTGGGCGTGATCGCTGCCGTTGCGGTTCTCTTCATCCCCGCCGGGACGCTGAAATTCTGGCAGGCCTGGGCCTACATCGCCGTCTTTTTCCTTCCAATCCTCACCACCTACCTCTTTTTTCTGAAGCACGATCCCCAGATGCTGGCGCGTAGATTGAAGAGCGAGGAGCAGGTGGTCGAGCAAAAGCTGCTGATGCGATCGGCACGGCTGCTCTCTATTGCCCTTTTCATGCTACCCGGCTTCGACTTCCGCTTCGGCTGGTCGCGAGGCCTCTTGGGCACGCAGCCAATGTGGCTCACATGGTTCTCTCTATCCATGGCCATGGCGGGGATTCTCGCCGCTCTATGGGTGATGAACATGAACCGATTTGCCGGTGCCACCATCGGAGTCGAAGCCGGCCAGAGGGTCATCTCCACCGGTCCTTACAGCATCGTTCGCCATCCCATGTACGCCGCCGGCATGGTCCTTTGGCTCTTCACACCTCTGGCGATGGCCTCCCCAATTTCCCTGCCCGCCTTCGCCCTGGTCATTCCCTTTTGCGTCCTGCGCATAATCAGCGAAGAAAAAGTCCTCTGCGAGCAGCTTCCCGGCTACTCCGATTACTGTCTGCGCACCCGCTACCGGTTGATTCCCTTCGTCTGGTGAAACTCCGCCAACCAGCACGCGAACTGCGCTGACAACAAAACCGGCGCAGGAGGGAAGTCTCCATGCGCCGGTCTGTTTCTCTTGCATCCGCTGCGGTTGCTACTGCGTGACCGGCTGCTCAGGCAGCTCCTTGGACGGTTTCAGGTGCGGCGCGTTCGGCGCCCTTGGAGGCTTTGGAGCCCCCGGAGCCTTGAGCCCGTTCTCCTCGTTCGGCGCTGTTGGCGCGGATGGGAAGGCCGAGCCCTTCTTGATGTGCACATCGCCGTTCTCGGCGCTCACCACGATCCGCGAACCGCCGCCGCCGATCTGGAAGGTGGCCGACTTGTCCTCGCCATCGGTCGAGGGGATCGGATAGTCCGAGACGATGTCGCCATTATGCGTCCGTGCGTTCACCGTGGCGGAGACGTTCGGCGGCAGCGTCAACTCGACGTCGCCCTTGTTGTTCTTCGCGTCGACCGTATAGGAGCCGGCCGGCTCAACAGAGATGCTCCCGTCGCGGTCTTCCACTGTGCTGTTGCCGTAGATCTGGCTCAGATCGACATCCTTCGAGTGCGTTGTCACCCGCACTTGCCCCTTGGCCTCGTTGATGCGCAGATCGTCCGAGTTGAGGGTCAGGTCGCCGGGCAGTTCCGCTACTTGAATATCGGTCACCGAGGTGTGCAGATGAATCGCCCCGGCTACGCTCTCCAGATGTACGTCGCCGAGAATCTCCCCGCTCTGCGTGATCTTCCCGCTCACCTCGGAAAAGGTGATGTCATTCAAATCGCCGTCGGCGCTCACGTCTCCCTGGACATCGTGGGCCGAGAAGTCGTGTTTTCCCTCGGAAAAGTGCGCCTCGACCGAGCCGGCGATCGAACTGAGGTGAACGTCTCCGTGCGCTTTGACACTGATCCCGGCGCCCAGCCCTGCTGCGGTTACATCGCCTTTGCCGGCGTTCACCGTAACTTTGGCGCCGCGGGGAACGGTGACCGAAAGGTTCAGCCGCCCGCTCGAGTTGCCTTCCGCCTTCACCAGCACTGTGCTGCCGCTCACCGTCAAATGCGGAGCTTCGGCGTCGTAGATCTTCTTTGCCTCTGAGTCCGAGCCGGCATAGGCCACTTCTTGTGCCTCGACTGCGACGACGGATCCATCGTCCGCCGTAATGCTCACATCGCCGCGAGGATTCTCAATTTCGATGGAGGCATTCGCCGGAATCTCCGCGCTCACCAGCTTCTGGTCGTTCTCGTGTTGGGGAAGGCCAAAGGAGTTGAAAAAATCACTGTCGTTGCCGTCCCAATGAGTAAACCACGGCCCCATATGTGTCCATCCGGCTGCGCAGAACCCCAGGATGGCAAGCATGATGATGATGCCCACAAAGCTGCCGCCCCGCCTCACTGGTACCTCCCGGCGCAGATCCAGAGCCCACTCGCCCAGCAGGGCCAACCCGGCGCCGATCAACAGCAGCGGCCACCAGCGGCCATACCAGGCCCAGAACTCGCCGCCCGCGATATGCCCGGTCAGCACCAGCAGGGCCACCACGCCGACGCCAATCAAAATGACCGGGCCGACGACCGAAGGAACCCGCGGGCCATAAGCGCCAACGTAGTTTGCCTTCATCGCGTTCCGTTGGGCCTTCCAGGCCTCGCGCTGCGCACGCCAGGCGGCCTTCTGCTGTTCCCGGTAGACCTGGTACTGGGTCTTCGAATCGTAAGGCGGATACGGCGGTGGTGCGCCGCCTCCAGGAGGTGTGTTAGGCGGCATGTTTGGAGGTACGCTGCTCATGATTGTCCTCCCTCGGGTTCTTTACCGGACTCTTGCCCATAAGCCAGCGGGGCGTTCTCCAACTTCGATCCCAATGTCGGCACCAGATTCGACCCAGGGTTCGAACCTGGCCCTGAGCCGGCAGTTGGGCCTGCATACGGCTGCCCTTGATACGAGCCTTGATACGGCCCCTGCGGATACCCGCCCCCCGTCGCCAGCGCCGCGCGCTCAGCCAGCGCCAGCACTCCGGCCAGGATCAGGTACAAAGGCCAGCTCTTCCCCCAGCTCAGAATGTCAGCCTGGTTGAGCAGTGCCAGCACGCCAACCAGCAGAAGAAAAGCAGGGCCGCGCAGCCGGCGAATCATCATGTAGTGGTTCATTTGGGACCTCCTTGCGACTCACCAAGACGGCGAACGATCAGCCATGCGCCCAGTGCGATCAGAAACAGTGGCCAGGTAAACTCCAGAAGGCGCCCATGGAAGACGTCCAGTTGCGCAAGCAGAAAGAGCAGTCCCAGGGCAATCAGCACGATGGCGCCGATCGGCTCCCTGCGCCGCCAATACACCGGCGGCGGCAGATTGGGGTCGACAAATCCAGCCGGCGGCGGGGTGTACGGCGCCTGATAAGCGCCCGGAGCCTGTCCCGCATACGGAGCCTCACTTGCATAAGGAGCCTGATATGCTCCCGCCGGCGGCCCTGCCGGAGCTTGTCCGGCGCCGGGCTGACCCGGATTCCTTGGCCGCGAGCCCATATTCAGCCAGTTGCCGACTTCATTTAATCCAAACGGATCGGGAACCGGCTGGCCGTCCCTCAGTGCCTTGGCCGTGTGAAAGGCCTCGAACGACTGGTAGAGCACCCAGGCTGCAATGAAGAGTCCAAAGATCCCGTTGACTCTGCTTGTGATCGAGATCAGCACCGCGAAGACGATCACGTGAATGAAGCCCTTGAAGAACTGGCCGTTATACATCGCGCCCACGCCGGGAATCAGTCCCAGCACGGCCGCGGCCGAGGGGTTGGGTCCGCTCGCCGGGGGCGCCGCGAACGGCTGTTGATAGCTCTGCCACGCCATCCAGCAGGGCTCGCAGAGAAGCTGGCCTCCAGCCGCGTTCCGTACGCAGCCGGTGCAGAGTGCCTTGCCGCAGTTCTGGCAATAGGCCGTCGCGCTGACACCACTGTGATTTACGCAGTCCATACTGTGCTCCTCTCCCGTATTTCCTGTGCGGAGCCGCCGGAACGCACGGACTCTTCCTGAAACCTCAGGGAAGCTTCTGAATACTCTAAATCGTTGAGACTCGGGCCAAGCTCTGGCCCAACCGCCGGCTCTCCCGACTGCTGCGGGGGATCGATCCGCGAGCCTCCGTCCTTGTGCGCCGGGGCCTGTTTCGACTCCCCTGGCGCCGCATCTTGATGCTTGGGCCGGTCTTGTTCGCCTTCGCCCTGCCCACCGCCCTCGGTTGTCCGGCGCAGCTCCCTCATCCGGGTTTGCACCTCGTACACCAGTCGCAAGTGGTCGTAATAGCGGATGATCGGCGTCGAGGCCATGGTCAGCCGCCGTTCCATGAACGAGCGCACCGCGCTTGGCCGCAGGTCGGCGAAGCGCAGACTGAAGATCCTGACGCCGGTCAGGTTCAGCGTCATGGCGATCGAAAAGAAGGCCATCGCCGCGGTCATCAGCAGCCGCGGCTCGGCAAATCTGCGTACGTTGCCCACAAAGCCAGGACGTTGCCATGCCGGAATCATCGGTACAACATTGCCGCTGCCGGTCACCAGGCCATAGCCGGCAACCTGTCCCGGCCCTGTCTGCGCCAGGATCCTGTCCAGCAGCCCCGCCGGCACTTCCGGCTCGGAGGCAAGAAATCCCAGCCATTCGCGCCCCCGGCGCGCCTCTTCAAAAAGAGCCGTGCAGGCCGGGCAGACGGCCATATGAGAGCTAAACGTTGCCTCGTCCTCGGGCTTCAGCAGCCCGTCCAGCGCGTCCGCCAAAAGTGTCTCCCACTGCCCGCAGGCCGGGGAGTTCGGAATGAATGTGCGCTCTGCCATAATTACATTACCTCCCGTCTATTACGTTCCAGCAGCCTCGCCAGTTCCGCGCGGCCCCGGCTGATGCGGGACTTCACAGTACCTTCGGGTATGCCCAGCACCTGGGCGATCTCTTTGTAATCCAAGTCCTGCAGATCGCGCAGGATAACCGCCTCGCGCAGCTCTACCGAGACCTTTGCCAGGGCATCCTGCACCATCTTTGCCAGTTCTTTTTTGGCCGCCGATTCGTGCGGAGAGGGTCCATGGGCCGTCAGCCGGTCCACCGGCTTCAGCTCCTCGGTGTTCTCCCAGCCCTGATCGAGCGATCCGGTAACGCGCAGGTTCTTGGTCCGGCGGAAGTTATCCACCAGCAGATTGCGAGTCATTGTCGTGATCCACACCTGCAGGGAGCCGCGCCCCAGGTCAAAGCTGGCCAGGTTCGAATAGACCTTCAAAAAAACATCCTGAGTCAGATCTTCGGCATCCGCCGGGTTGCCCGTAAAGCGGTAGCAAAGCCCATAGACACGCCGATGGTGGGTGCGGACCAGCTCGGCCCATGCGCCGGAATCCCCGTCCATGCAGCGGCGGACGATCTGAGTCCAGTCGATCTCCAGAGGACTTACCTCCCCGCGCGCCTGGCGGGTGATGGGTGCAACGGCCTTGCCCGCCTGAAAAGGGCCAGCCCCAGGGTCGGAACCGTCACGGCTCCGACCCGGCATATGAGCGGCTGCATCCCGTCTCGGGGCTTCCTGCTCGCGCCGCAACGGTTTAGCCGGCAGCGCCAGCCCCATTCCCATCCCGTTCCAGCTTAATGTACCCACGCATTGCATATTGCATTTGTACGAATGTTTGGTGTGGATAGTTCCGTTACAGGCGGGTGCAGGTCAATGATTCTCACACTGGATGATGGAATTTGGATGGGTGCCGGGTGCCCCATCCATGCGCAGTCTTATCGCGCATGGGTGGGATACCTCGAACCCCAATCGTTCGTCTTCGATCCCCACCCAGCGCCGTAAAACCTGGACGGCCTAATACCGCTGCTGAAACTCCGGCTCCACAGGATTCTCAAACAGCGATGCATCGCGCGTCACAATGGTCAGCCCCGAGGGCGTCACAAAGTAGCGCCGCTTGTCCTCGACCGGATCGAAGCCGATGACCGTCCCCTCGGGAATATGCACATGGCGATCGATGATCGCGCGTCGGATGCGGCAGTGCCGGCCAATATTCACATGCGAAAAAATAATGCTCGCGTCGACGGTTGAGTAGGAGTTCACGCGCACATCCTGTGAGACGACACAATTCGCAACGGATGCGCCCGAAATAATCACGCCCGCCGTGATCACCGAGTTCACCGCCATGCCCGAGCGCCCCGGATCGCCAAAGACGAACTTGGCCGGCGGATACTGCCGCGCTCGCGTGCGAATGGGCCAGTTCTTGTCATATAAGTTAAAGACCGGCGAAACCGAGCACAGGTCCATATTCGCGTCATAGTAGGCGTCCAGCGTGCCCACGTCCCGCCAATAGAGTGCCTGCTGCTTGTTCTCATCCACAAAGCTGTAGGCCATCATCTTTTTCTTGCCCAGCAGGTTCGGCAAAATGTCATGGCCAAAGTCGTGCTTTGAATTCGGGTCCTCGGCGTCCGCGATCAGTGCCTTCAGCAGCACCTCGGTGTTGAAGATGTAAACCCCCATCGAGGCATCCACCGCATTGGGGTTGAACGGCGACCGGAAGCTGGTCACGGGCACTTTTTCCTGGAAGCCCAGCACCTCGCCCGTCTTGCCCACCTCCACCACTCCGAGATGCTTCACCTCGTCGGGCGAAACGGGCAGCGTGGCGAGCGTAACCTCAGCTTTGGTTTCCTTGTGCTGCTCCAGCATCCGGCTGTAGTTCATCTTGTAGATGTGGTCGCCGCTCAGGATGAGCATGTACTTCGGCTGCTCGCTGCCGATCGAGTAGATATTCTGGTAGACCGCATCGGCGGTCCCCATGTACCAGTTCGAGCCGGTCCGCTGCATCGGCGGCAGCAACTCGAAAAACTCGCCCAGTTCCTGGGCCACAATGCCCGTCCATCCTTCACGGATGTGCCGGTTCAGTGAGAGCGCCTTGTACTGCGTCAGGATGAAGACCTTGCGCAGCCCGGAGTTGATGCAATTGGAGAGCGTGACATCGATGATGCGATAGTGCCCGCCAAAAGGCACGGCCGGTTTGGCGCGATCCCTGGTCAGGGGAAAGAGCCGTTCTCCCGCTCCGCCCGCCAGCAGTACGCCAAGTGTATCTCTCATGTCCATTGGTCCCTGCCTCCGTACCTGTTACAGCTTTTGCAACCCCTTCGCCGGCGCAAAAGCTGCCGTTGACCGATACAGCATATCTTCCAGTGATACCTTTGCACAGGTCTTGCCGAACGATGGAGAATACCACACGACGCGCAGCTTGGTCGCCCATCTCACTGTATACAAAACGGCTGCCCCGAAGACAAGACCGGAGCAGCCGCCAGGATGCGTCGATCGCTGTGCGGGATCCGGCTTTCTACCCCAGCGACGAAGACCTGTCGCAGGAGGCCCGCGTTTTTGGGGATTGCCGATTGGATGAGGCGTCTGCCGTGCTACCCGTGCGCTGGCAAAGGGCGCTGCCGCTTTACCGCTTCTTCTTGAACTTGTATTCCACTCCGACCGAGATGCCGAAGTTCCAATTGTCGTGCGGGCTTGAAGTCGCGGGAACGGCAGGGAAACCAAACCCGTAGCGCGTAAACAGCGCGTCTGGCGTCACCCGGAAGACCCATTGTGCCGAGCGGTTCAGTTCGAAGTGGCCGCCGAAGACCGCGGCTGGAGCAAATTGATTATTGTAGAAACCCACGCCAGCAGGCGAGAGTGGAAAATCATGCGAATCAAAATGCGCTCCGCCCACCAATACATGAGCAATCAAGGCGCCGTGCCTGTTGTGCGGCCCCAGCCACTCGGGCCCGCCAACGAATAGGTACTGGCTGACGAAAGGGCCTCGGACATTGTCCTGCCCCACGTTATCTCCCCCTATGCTTCCAGCGCCGCTGGTGCCCAGGTAGGCGCGCCCCGAGCCCTCGACGGCCCAATGCTTGCTGAACCAATAAGAGCCGGTCAGATCCAGTCCACCCAGATTGGCCCCCTGCAGAGCGACCGGTCCGGCATGGATGTGGCCGTAAGCCATGCCCAGCGAAACATCCCAGCGGTTGTCGTAGTGCACACTGGCCAGCGGATCGCTTGCAATGTAGGTGCCATTGCCGGCCGACGGAGCGGCAGTGCTCTGCGCCAGGGCGCGGGTTCCGAAACACAAAGCCAGGGAGGCTACAGCGGCAAGAGAAAGGTAAAATCTTACAGGTAAGCGCATCACCATTCAGCTTACAGGACGATGCCGACAGCGGACAATGCAGGCCGTGCGGCATTTGCTATTCTCCCGGCTCGCAACGCTCCCTCCACCTTGACCAGACCAGGTAGCGCACCGTCTTCAGCACCTCGGCGGACGCCACAGCCCCCGCGTAACCAGCCGATTCAGGCTCGATCGGCGGCGCGGCGTGGGTGCGCCACTCCACCGGCAGGCTGCTCAAGATCATGCCGGCGCGGGGCAGGTGACTGGCTGAGGAGACCACCTCCGCCGACCGCCAGCCATGCGCCTTCATGATTCGCACCGCGTAGCAGGCATTCTGGGTGGTATCCTGGGCCTTCGGCTCCACAAAGATCGCCGACTCCGGAATGCCTTCCGCCTCCGCGCTTCGCGCCATCACCTGGGCCTCTATGAATTGATTGCGTACCGCTCCCCCGGTCAGGATCAGCCTGGGCGCCACTCCCCGCTCATACTCATGCACTCCCTCGTTCACGCGCGCAAGTTGCTCCGGCGTCGGATTGCCATCGCTGTCCGCCGGATAGCCCAGCACGATGATGGCGTCAAAGCGCGTGAGCGAGGTGTTTGAGGCGGGCGCAAGCAGCCGGGCGGCTGCCCCCCATGAAAGAAGTCCGAAACCGAGTAAGAGACTCGCCACAATCAGACGGCCCCGCCAGTCAAGGCGCCGTCGTCGGAAGGTCGTGCGCCCGCGGATCGGCCGCCGGGCAGGCATCTTGCGTACAGGACGTTTCGTCGTCAAAGAAGCTCCCAGCAACCACTTTAGAGCATCTTGCCTGTTGGTATAGAGTCAAGCTTCTGTTCGCTCAAGGCTGTCGGTTGCTGCAAGTACAGGTAGCGCCGGCCTCCCGGCCGGCTGTCGCGTGGACCTCCCGGTCCACGCCGCACTCCACACCAATAGGGAATATGCTGACACTCCGAGTTTTCTCGCAAGTTGTTCAGTCGTGCCGTAATTACCGCAAAAATTAACATCGGCTTCAGCCCTTGAAAGATCTCATTCGTGCGCCTGCCTTCAGATCTCCCTTTTTCCGCTGTTATGCTCAAGACCCTTGTCTCAGACAAAACTAGCCCAGCTCCGCCGGCGCGCCCCAGGACGATAAGACAAACTCGCTCAAAGTCTTGCGTGTGCGCGGGCCGGTCTCCATTTCAACCAGCTGCGGGTTGCCGAGCGCAGAGGGTTCGCCCTGGTAGCCCAGCGCGATGGCAGCGCCGATCGCGTAGTCCTCTGGAATCTCAAACACTTGACGGGCTGCCTTCTGATCAAAACCGGCCATCTGATGAGTGGTGAGGCCGAGCGCCGCGGCTTGCAGCGTGAGATACGAGGCGGCAGCACCCAGATCATACAGAGCATTCCGGTTATCAGAGCCGCTGCGGGCAAATCTGGTACTAGCCACGCCCAGAATCAGCACAGGCGCCGCTCCCGCCCAACTCTGGTTGAACTCGATGAGAGTAGAGAATATCTTTTTGTAGGTCGATGAGTTACGTCTGCCCACGAGGAACCGCCACGGCTGCTCATTGTAAGAAGACGCGGTCCAGCGCGCGGCTTCAAAGATCTTCTTCAAGTCTTCGGCGCTCACCTCCCGATCAGAAAACGACCTCGCACTCCAGCGCCCAAGCACGGCCGGCAACACGCCGTCTACAACTGGCGCCTGTTTCAACTTGTTCACTTCACTAGCAGATAGTGTCATAAACCTACTCCTCGGAATCGATCAAATGCACCCTTTTGATGGATCGCAAGGGGCGAAGGATTCCCATCCCGGAAGAAAAAGTCGTTTGAACGGATATTTTCACAAATCGAGCAAGCGCCGGGTTTCAAGAAGTTGTGAGAATGCAACATAGGAGGGAGGCGGGGGTTTCAACCCCCGCACAAAGCTGACAGAACCAAGAGGGGCTTTACAGGCTGCGGAAAAACTCAGTCGGGCGGTAGGCCGGGGATTCATCCCCGGCATAAAGACAATGGAATCAGCGGTGGCTTTAGCCACTGAGGTATGTTTTTGCGGCGAATCTCCAGGATCAGGCCTTTTTCCGCAACCTGTTCAGTCGTGCCGAAAGTCCAGCAAAATCAACAGGGTCTTACAGTCTGCGGAAAAACTCATTCGGGCGGTAGGCCGGGGATTCATCCCCGGTATAAAGACAGTGGAATCAGCGGTGGCTTTAGCCACTGAGGTATGTTTTTGCGGCGAATCTCGAGAGATCAGGCCTTATTCCGCAGCCTGTTCAGCCCCGGAGAGACACACCTCCAACCGGTCGAAGATCGAGATCTCCCCAAGCGCCTGCCCCGGCTCAAGCTTTTGGCACCTGGAAAGCCACGAACCTGCTGCGAACGAACAGTGAGCGGCTGCCCCACCGCAGGTGGCTAGGCCATCGCCTCCCGGCTCATCGGCTCAAACCGCAACTGATTCGATTTGCGGTCCACGTCGATGCGCACATGCGCCCCATGCAGCACCTCGCCATTCAGAATCTTGATCGCCAGCGGATCCTGAATCATCCGTTGCAAGGCCCTCTTCAGCGGGCGAGCGCCATAAGCCGCATCCGATCCCGCGGCTAAGATCAGCTGCCGCGCCGGCTCCGTCAGCTCCAGCGAAATCTGCCGGTCCTCCAGCATCTTGCTCACCTCGTTCAGTCGGAGATCCAAAATCTGGCTCATCTGCGCCTGCCCCAGCGAACGGAAGATCACAATGTCATCCACGCGATTCAAAAACTCCGGCCTGAAGTGCTCGCGCAACACGCGCATCACCGACTCGCGCGCCTGGTCGAAGTCTTGCTCGGTCTTCAGCGTGTCGCCCACCAGCATCGCCGCGCCCAGATTCGACGTCATGATCAGAACGGTATTCTTGAAGTCAACAGTCCGTCCCTTGGCGTCGGTCAGCCGCCCGTCGTCCATCACCTGCAGCAGAATATTGAAGACATCCGGGTGCGCCTTTTCGATCTCGTCGAAGAGAATCACCGCATAAGGCCTGCGCCGGACAGCCTCGGTCAACTGCCCGCCTTCGTCATACCCGACATATCCCGGCGGCGCGCCGATCAGCCTGGCCACCGCGTGCTTCTCCATGTACTCGCTCATGTCGATGCGAATCATCGATTGCTCATCGTCGAACATGAACTCGGCCAGCGCCCGCGCAGTCTCCGTCTTGCCCACACCCGTCGGGCCTAAGAATATGAAGCTCCCTATCGGTCTCTTCGGATCGCTCAACCCCGCCCGCGAACGCCGAATCGCATTCGCAACGACGGTCAGCGCCGCATCCTGCCCGACGACCCGCTCACCCAGCCGCGTCTCCATCTGGACGAGTTTTTTCACCTCGCCCTCAAGCATCCGCGAAACAGGAATCCCCGTCCACTTGCTCACGATGCCGGCGATGTCCTCCTCATCCACCTCTTCCTTCAACATCCGCGTTACCCGGCCGTCGCCTTTCTTCGCGCCATCCTGCGCGGCATCCAGCTTCTTCAGCTCGGCTTCGAGCTTCGGCAATTCGCCATACTGAATCTGCGCAGCGCGCTCAAGCATGCCCTTGCGCGTCTGCTCTTCGGCCTCGAAACGCAGCGCCTCGATCTTCTTCTTCAGCTCGCTCACATGGCTGATCGCCTCGCGCTCCCTTGTCCATCGCGACCGCAGCGCCGTGATCTTCTCCTTCAGCGTGCCCAGCTCGCGATCCACCACATTGCGCCGCTCAACGCTATTCGCATCCGTCTCGCGCTTCAGCGCCGCACGCTCAATCTCCAGCGAAGTGGCCTCGCGCTCCAGTTGATCGATCTCCGTCGGCACCGAGCCGATCTGAATCGCCAGCGAAGCCGCGGCCTCATCCACCAGGTCGATCGCCTTGTCGGGCAAAAATCTGTCGCTGATATAGCGATGAGAGAGAGTCGCAGCAGCCACAATCGCCGCATCCTTGATGCGCACGTTGTGGTGCGCCTCGTAGCGCTCCTTCAAGCCGCGCAAGATGGCAATCGTGTCTTCGACATTCGGCTCGCCGACAAAAACAACCTGAAAGCGCCGTTCCAGCG
>Ga0302197_10003586_pt1 | contig 13995 bp, 11 predicted proteins | sample II_Bog_N2_1_FD_193526 | JGI IMG/M metagenome (GOLD analysis project Ga0302197, IMG submission 193526) | Peat permafrost microbial communities from Stordalen Mire near Abisko, Sweden - II_Bog_N2_1 | ecosystem: Environmental > Terrestrial > Soil > Wetlands > Peat | place: Sweden: Abisko...
CAAACTTATTTAATGATGCATAATATGATTCGAGCACTTTAACCATATGCCCATCAAAATTCGCAATAGTTGTTTTATTGGAATGAATTCGCAATATACTATCGGAGATTAATCCGGGTACGGCATGCATACCTCTCTTTTTTTGTTGGGAACATAAAACTTCATCGGGCTTTCTAAATAAGAGTAAGAATAGGGTAGATGGATAAAGCAATCTAAATAGCGGCAAATAATATAAATGCCAACTGTCGGTTTTTATAAATAGTCTTTTTTTGTTTGTGCTATTTCTTCGGCCATACAGTCGGATTGCCGCTTTTAAAATTGCCTGGTATTCTACATTAATTAACCATTCATCTATCGTCAATAACTTTAACAGATCATCAATAAAAGGCACTTCAGATAATGTAATAAATATGAAATATAAATACAGTAGGTTCAACAGGATGAATAGTGTTTGCCCATTCTGTTAAAACATTAAAATCGCTTACAGGCCTATAGTAGCGTGAATTTATTTCCAAACAATTAGCTCTTAAAATAGTTTCGTTGAAAAATGGATCTGTAAATTCAATTCCCTTAAAATACCTCCATCTGCATTTAAGCTCATCATCTTCCGAATATAATTTTATAGGATACCAATTATTTAAATGATCGAAATTCATTTTATATGGATGCTGCTATACTTTTTTAAGGAATAGGTTTAACTCATACTCTAACTCAGCAGCAAGGTTTGTTGCCACGGGTGTTTGCTGAAGTCGTAACGCGTCAATAATTAATAATTGTTCGGACACATTATAATCTTCGTCTCTTGATGTTTTATCAGCATTTTCAAATAATTCAATTAACTTAAACCAAATGTGTTTAGTCTGATAGGTTATGAAACAGGCCTTGCAATAACAGCAGCATTGGATAAATTGAATAATGGCCGTCCGGATAAAGATAAGCTTGCCGAGGCATTAAGACTAATAGATGTTAATGGCCCGCGCGGTAAAATAGCAATAAGCACTATGGATTTGAATACTCTGCAACCTATATATATCCGATCAGCCAAAATAGATGGAAATAATAACAAAGTAAAAAATGAAGTGATTGATGTTGTGAACGGAATAGAATGGAACGATAAAACTTTAACATCGGCCCGCCAGGGAAATCATAGCTGGCAAAATCCATATCTGTGTGTATAGAAAGAATAGATTGCGTGGCTTTATAATCGGAGCTGCATCACTGTTAATTGTAATAATGCAGTCCGATCACAAAGCTTATTAATAAGATTTAGGCATTTGTTTTTCTTAGGCTGATAGGTATTGATGGATTTACATGTTAATAATTACATGTGTAGTTGTTGTCAGAACCGTTGTATCATAAATAAAATCTGACTTGTCAAAATCGTTTTTTTTAAAACCATACACTTGTTTGGTTTTTAACTTTTTTAGTTTTTGTGTTGTTGCTTTCATGTCTGATTTTTTTAATTATCAGATAATTTATGAAGGCATTGTCGGTTTAAAAAAGTTATTACACCAAGTCAATTATTACATATATCAATTGTAATAATTGAGCTTAAAATAATATCGGCTAGCCAATCGGTTTAATAAAATAAGTATGTTTGTGTAGACCCCGACAGGCCTTAATAACAATCAATGAAAGTTTTTAAAATCACAACCCTGAAACAACATATTTTCTTTTGGTCGGCCTTTCTTACGTATGAAATAATTGTAGGATCTTATTACGCAGGTAAACTTTCAAGCTTTTGGGATTATGCAGGCCACTATATCTTACACATAAGTTTATTTTATTTTAACGCACATATTGTTTTTTCGTACGCTCTTAATGATAAGAGAAAGAATTATTTTTTACTAATGCTTTTTATTATAGGGGAATTTATCCTTTATATAATACTCAAACTGGGGTTATATTATTTATACCATATTTTTAATATTTTAATCATTCCATCCTATACAGAACCCAAGCGGTTTTTAATGGATAGTATATGGCGAGGAGTTTATTTTATTTTTTTAAGCACAGGATATTGGTTTGCCTTAACCACTATTAAAAACCGGGATAAAATAGCCGACCTTGAAAACCTAAAACTAAAAAATGAACTGCAAAATCAAACCCTTGAAAAATCTTTACTAATAGCTGAAAATGCATATTTAAAATCGCAGATAAACCCTCATTTTTTATTAAATACATTAAACTTTTTATATAATTCAATCGCTAAATTTTCAGAAAAAACTGCTGATAGTATATTATTATTATCAGATATAATGCGTTATGCTTTAACCAGTACTGGCGCAGATGGAAAAGTTAGGTTAGATGAGGAAATTAATAATATTGAAAGTTTTTTAAAATTAAACCAAGCTCGCTTTAATGAGCGGTTGTGTATTGATTATGAAATTGATGGAGATACATACGGGTTGCGAATTATTCCGTTAGTGCTAATTACATTTGTTGAAAATGTTTTTAAATACGCGGATTTGTTAAATCCATCAAATCCGGCAAAGATTTCTATTCAAATAATAGAGAATATTTTAATTTTTTCTACGTATAATTTAAAACGTAAATCTGTACAGTTCGATAGCCATGGTATTGGGATTGAGAATGTTAAGAATCGCTTGAATACTTATTATCAATATGAATTGGTAATTGATGATGATGAATCCGAATATAAACTAATGTTAAAAGTTAACCTGTAATACTATGAGTACTTGTTATGTTATTGACGACGAAGATCACGCTATTGATACTATAGTAGGATATATTAATAAGTATCCGGGGTTAAACCTGGTAGGAAGTTCCATTAGCCCACTTAAGGGGATAGAAGATATAAGAAATGCCGAACAAGTTGATATTGTATTCCTGGATGTAGATATGCCGGAATTATCGGGCATGGATGTCGCAGACATAATATCGTCCTTTACATCCGTTATATTTACTACCGCATTTCCAAATTATGCATTACAAGCTTTTGAGAAAAATGGTTCTGATTTTTTGTTAAAGCCTATATCATTTGAACGATTTGTTAAATCTGTAACAAAAGTTCAAAATTTGATTAAAGCAAAATCAGGTTTAGACAATACCTCCGAAAATGATCAATATTTCTTCATTAATCCGGGAGTAAAAGGAAAAATGATTCAATTGAATTACTCAGATATATTATATATAGAGGGGCTAAAGAATTATGTTGTGATTTATACAACGGATAATAAATATATCACTTACTTATCAATGAAGGAGGTTGAAAAAGCTATTCCTCAAAATAGATTTATACGAATACATAAATCCTATATTGTTAGTTTAAATAAAATAAAATCAATAGATGGTAATAATGTTATTATGTCGCAAAATAGCGAATTACCAATAGGCATATCATTTAAAGATAGCTTTACTGATATGATTAATGCCAAAACCCTGAGAAGTTCCAGAAAGTAGTGATGCCGTTTTTGTTCTTCTAGCTTTCAACGATAAATGATGCTTATAGAGCAAATAGTAAATAATAAACTCTTGCTTACGATGGTTTTCTGTAAAAATTCTGTTTAAGTGCATGTGAAGCAGATCCGCTACCAGTTTATTTAGCTTCTCATCAGAAAAATTATTGGTTTTAGTTTTTAATAAGTTTAAAGCTTTTAAATAATTATTGAACTCTTTTTTTCCTGCAATAGCAATTATGTTGTTTTTATCAGCATCCATATTGTTAATAAATGCTGAGTGTTCTCGATACTTGTTATCCAATTGAATTTTAACAGATTTGCTATCCTCAAACTCATGTTTCATGTTTTCATGAATAAGATTGAGTAAATTAATATATTCATTAGTGGATTTAAGAAAAACCTCGAGTATAATATTAGCTGTTAACAAGGCTAAATGTAATTCGGAATAGCCAAATTGTGTTTTTGGATTTTTTCTAAGGAAATTAACAACAAGATCACTACTGGTTTCAAACATTCTTTCCGCATATTCAATAGTATAAGCGCCATATCTTTCTATTTCTCTTTTGTAAGTATCTAATAACAGGTTGCTTATACTTCCTTTTTCAAAATTGCTACGTATGTTTTTTTCAAAATATTGTATAACTTCAACGGTGTTATTTCGATCGATCAATACCCTCACCCGTAAATGATTGTCAGTATCAATATATCTTATAAAATACCAGCATTTTAGCATTTTTTGTTTCCTTAATGCGTTTATAATCTTATTTATGTTTTTTAATAAGATACTGTTTGACACGGAAGGGTGACTATATAATTTAAAATACAACCACTCGTCACCAGGTAGATAAGTCCTTTTTGTTTTACTTTTTTTTACTGATAATGGTTCCATTGGCATCGGGTTATATGTAACACTATTACTTACAACAGATGTTATAAATTGCCCACAAAGAGGCTGATTATCTATGTTTTTGACTAATGCCGCCGGATCAAGAAAGACTTCTTGCAATATTATAGAACTTTTATTACTGATCACCTGCATAAATATTTGCACTGATTCATTGTCATCACAATCAAAATATAACTGATTATCACCTTCGGTAAAAGCGAAGTTTTTTTTTAGCCTTAAACTTTTATATAAAATATTTCTATCGGCTGTATTTTCAAATTCTTTTTTTAATTCGGTGATTTCATCTTTGTTCAATATCCATGTTGCGGGGAAAAGAATACAATTTTTATATTCAATCCTGGGATAAAAATTAAGGCCCGGGAGTAAAGATTTTAAATCAATACTATAATTGGATTTTATTCCCTGATATTGGAGATCACATAAAAATCTATATATTGAAAGATCGCTTCTTGTATAATTATAAGCCGAACTTAATCTGGGTATTATAATCTTGTTTGTTTTTTTAGATCTTAAAATTATCTGATCGTTGATAACAGAAACAGTAATATCAGATAGGTTTATTATATTATTTCTGTTTAATGTTGAGTGTACGCCGATAGGAATTTCATATTGGCGTACACCTGCATTAGAATTGATATTAGCCGAGTGCTCATCATTAAAACATGAGATCTCAGCAAAAATAACATCTTTGTTGAGTTCCGTTTCTTGTAAGTCAATTGCTTTGCTTTTAGCCAATATTTCGGCATTAAATTGGGTAAATCGACCTAATAAAGAAGTAGCTGTACAACCACCAGCTTGTTCTATCCAAATTTTATTATCATATATTCTAAATATGACTGAAAAGCTGGGTGGCATTTTGGATTCAGATTTATGCTCGAGTTTTTCAAGATCTTTATCTGAAATTACAATAACTTGATCGTCTTTAGCTTTTGAAAGTTTTGATAAAAAAAATTCATGAATTGGAGTCCAGCTAAAATTTAAGTTGTTTGATTGAATATCTAAATTAATGCCGTTTAATAAGCCACTACTAATTAAATTACTTTCCAGTCCTTCATATCCTACACCGGCTTCGCGGTCAAGTGCAACTAATAATTGTATCTCTTGGTTTTCAAATCGAGTTGTAAATCTATTTTTAAAATTTGTAAGTGATTTTGGTTTAGTATCAAATGTTAACTTATCAAGACAATTCAATCCTTCTTTTATATATTGTTGATATTTTACATTAAGTAATGAGTTTGTCTTTTTTTCATAACCCACATAAAACTTTGATTTTAATACTCTCCTGCAATTTATAAACCCACTACTTTCAGCTAAGCTTTTAATATTTACATCATTTTCGTGCTTAATATTATCAATAGCATATTTGTATTTTAAAATACTATCCAGGAAACGATCTTTAGATGAGCTTTTGGATATAGTATCTGTTATTCTTTCAAAGTATTTTTCACCTGACATGTTCGGATTTAGTTCAGAAACCAATAAGCCTGCGTCTATAAGTTCATTAATGTAGTTTTCAATCTCATCGTCAAATCCAATTAATTCATTAAGCCAGTTTGTTAATTGAGCCTTAGTTTTTCCGCTATTACAGTAGGTGATGACTTTGTTAAGTAAACGATCGGACTTGAAAGAGGAAATGAAGAAAAGATTTTTTTCTTCATTTTTATTATAATTATACGTTAAATACCTCTTTTCATTTTTAATGCTATAAATAGAGTTATTTGAATAGTATTTTACATTATCAATTATATTTAATGTTTCAATCTCTTCGGCTATATCAATTAATAATTGAAAATCAGGATTAACATATAAACGATCTTCTTCCAGTAAAATACATGATTGTATATTCTCGGATTTGCACCAATCAAGTGACGTAAATGCTGAAAACATGCCGAATGGAGTTGGGCGGTAACACATTCGATTATAATATTTTTGCAGACTAAACTGTACTTTTTTATCAAGTAAATGATAATTAAAGTCATGGCGCATTAGTTCTGTATAAAGGCTCTCGCTGGCAAAAAAAATTGCTAACTGAAAAAAGTGTAGTTTAATAATACTTTCCAGTTTAGAGCTGTAATCATTATAGCTCAACGTAGGGGTTCTCAAAAAGATATATGAACTAAAACTGACCATAAATTATTTGTGAGTTATTTTTAAATCATGAGTATAAATAGGCTTATGTAAATATTTATAGAATCATTATTAGAACTTATATAAAAAAACAGTTAAAGGTTTTAAATCCGTATTAAAATTATTTAATATTTGGGTACAGATAAATATACTAAAAGATATATTTAATAGGTTGAATTGAAGAGACGCTTTTTTGTTTATATGCCTAAAAACTTAAGTGGTATATGTTAAGGCTGTATTGGTGTAATTATTTTTCTTTTAATATAATGATGACTATCTTTATATTAACAAAAAAGAAATTGATTGAATTTTACAAGTGAGTATTAACATAGGCGGTGCTTTTGTGATCTCATTACTTAATATATTTAAACAAGAACTTAAACCTTATCACAAATTTACCAATTACTTGTATTAGGTAATAAATATTACTAAAATAATTCAAGTATTTCTACGTCAGAACTTTAAATATCCTCAAAAGGCTATTTAACATAGGTCGAGTATTGTCCATTAAAGTTATATAGGCTTTCTTCCTTTTCAGGCTTGCTAATATCTATGCCTAAAAATCAAATCCACTAACTTTTTAGACTGATCCAAAAATTCTGCTTAATCCCTTATCCGTTTTGAGGCACAAAATACTTTAAAACAACAAAGCCTGTTATGCTAATAACAGGCTTTGTGTCGATTCGATTTTAAGTACTCAGAGCGGGAATCGAACCCGCACTCCGTTTACGGGAACAGGATTTTAAGTCCTGCGTGTCTACCAGTTCCACCATCTGAGCAGGCGTTAACCTTTTAAAAATAAATCCCTTCTTTTTGACGGAAGGGATTTGAGCGAAAGACGAGATTCGAACTCGCGACCCCGACCTTGGCAAGGTCGTGCTCTACCAACTGAGCTACTTTCGCTGTTGGGAGTGCAAATATATACAGAATTGTATTTCCTGCAAGAGATAATTTATTTAGCTATGTCTATTGTTATTATCTCTTTGTATTTTAAGGTCATAATATTATCCTCATCTGTGACGACGATATGTATTTAAGAGTAGATTTTTAGAGATCTCTCATTTTAAAAGCAACAAGTTCGATATTTTAGTCGCTTTTAAATAAATTATTGCATTAATGTCAGTTTAAATAACGTCAGCATTATATTTGACAGGGCACATATAATGTAGATCACTATGAGCAATAAATATCATTTCCCTGCCGGAAATACCACGCTTCAGAGCCTGGCGGGGTCTTTTAAATTGATAAAAGATCCAATCAGATATCTCTCAATAGAAATGGAAAAGTTCTCTGGCACCTACTCCGGATTTATGCCAGATAAAGGGAGGGTAATAGTTACCCAGAATAGTGATTTTGTGAATTATGTCCTTCGTGAAAATCATACTAATTATAAAAAAGCTAAGTTAGATACAGATGTGGTCGCGAAGCAATTAGGAAGCAGCCTGCTTTTTGTAAACGGGGATGACTGGCGAAGGCAAAGGCGGCTTATACAACCGGCTTTTCATCATGCCGGTATACATAAGTTGTATGAAACGGTGATTAGTACGGTTAACGCACAAATTGCTAATTTTCCACAAGGACGACAGATCGATGTTTATCCATTGATGCGCAAACTCTCTTTTTCGGTATTGATAAATTCATTATTCAATATTGACATGTCCAGTCAAATGACCGACGAATTATGCCGGGCCTTTGTAGAGCTGCAAGCATTTATGACCAAAGACGTACTTCAGCCTTTCAGAAGGCTTTTATACCCATTAACAGGAGAAGAAAAAAAGTTGATTAAGCAATGGGATGGTATAAGAGATATGTTAAGAGGCATTATCGCGTGGCGGCGGGCAGATGAAACGGTACATAACGACCTGCTGGATATGCTATTAAATGCCAGGTACGAAGACACCGGACAAGGCATGTCTGAAGAACAACTGATCAGCGAGCTACTCATCCTGCTTTTTGCAGGGCATGAAACTACCGGCAGCACACTTTCATGGTTATTATACCTCATTGCCTCAAATCACCAGGTTTATGAAAAATTGATGGGTACGATAGGGGAAACAGACATGCATAACGCTCCGCGCGATAGCTATATAAATGCCATAATTAATGAAGGTATGCGATTGTATCCCTCAGTTTGGATAAATGAAAGGGTAGCTATACAAGATGATCGGTTTGATGGTTTTTCGTTTCCTGCGGGTACCAGCATTTTAACTTATATTTATGGTATGCACCGGAGTGAAAGTTATTGGGAAAACGCTTCAGTATTTAATCCTGAAAGGTTTTTGACGTCTGAAGGAATAATTGATAAGAATATTAAAAATTATTTTCCCTTTGGAGCAGGGCCAAGGATGTGCGTCGGGAATAATTTTGCTACGGCTGAAATGGCGTTTGTACTTCATGCTATTTTTAAAACATTTCATATTAGTACTACAGGAGCAACTCCAAAAGAATGGCTATTGCTCACATTGCGTCCACATGAGGTTATACTCAATATTAAGAAAATATGATGCAAGAGGGGTATTGGGTAGTACAGACTATTAAGTTATACAAAGCGCTGCTTTTATAAGCCATTTTTTCGAATTTTATAGGATCAGCCTACGGTCGGTGTTTTTACCTTATTGCTAATAACAACAAAGCCTGTTATGAAAATAACAGGCTTTGTGTCGATTCGATTTTAAGTACTCAGAGCGGGAATCGAACCCGCACTCCGTTTACGGGAACAGGATTTTAAGTCCTGCGTGTCTACCAGTTCCACCATCTGAGCAGGTGTTTAAACCTTTAACAATAAATCCCTTCTTTTTGATGGAAGGGATTTGAGCGAAAGACGAGATTCGAACTCGCGACCCCGACCTTGGCAAGGTCGTGCTCTACCAACTGAGCTACTTTCGCTGTTGGGAGTGCAAATATAGACAGAAATGCTTTCCCTGCAAGGAAAAGATTTGTTTTTTTTTGATTTTTTTATAACTCGCTGTTTCTCAAAACATCATTTATTAAATCGGTTTCAAAACCACGGCTCAAAGCATACTGTTGAAGCTTATAACGGCGTTTATAGGGCACTTTTTCAGTTAGTAAAGCTGCTTTTTTGCTTAAAACCTTCGCGAGCATCTCTAAATATTCATCTCCGTCGATAGTCAAAAGCGCCTTTTTTAGCAGATTTTCAGGTATCTTCTTGATTTTGAGGCCTTGTTTAATCTTTATACGTCCCCAGCCTTTTTGTTTGAATTTTCCTTGCACGTATGCTTTGGCAAAACGCTCCTCGTTTAAGAAGTTATCTCCAATAAGTTTTACAATAATGTTTTCAACGGCATCCGGCCACAAGCCCCAATCGTATAATTTGTCCCTAACTTCCTGTTGTGCACGCTCCTGGTAGGCGCAAAAATGTTCGGCTTTGGCCAGGGCGACTTTCTCGTCGGTTATTTTAATCTTTTTAGGGCTATCCATCAAAACCAAAATTCGACAAAAATTCTTCTATTGGTAGAAATATAATCAAATTAGCATCATGCTTAGCAGCCAGTATACCATATCAAAAATTAAAGACATTATAAGCGCCACAGGAGCTATTGTAAGTGAAAATACCGTAAGTGTATTGCTCACTGATAGTAGGCGTATTACAAGCGCTACAGAAGCTTTATTTTTTGCCTTGAGCGGTCGCCGTAATGGGCACGAGTTTATTGCCGAGGCTTATGCCGCCGGTGTACGCAACTTCGTGGTCAGCCACGGGCCGGAGATCAAAATGCCCGGTGCTAATATTTTAATTGTTGATGATGTGTTGTTCGCCTTGCAAAAGTTGGCTGCCTTTCATCGCGACAGTTTCAAGTTGCAGGTGATAGGCATAACGGGGAGCAATGGCAAAACCATAGTGAAGGAATGGCTATACCAGCTAATGTCTGCCGATCATAACATTGTGCGTAACCCCAAAAGTTATAACTCACAAATAGGAGTGCCGCTTTCTTTGTGGCAAATAAGCGATAATAACGATCTGGGTATTTTTGAAGCCGGAATCTCCACCACAGGTGAGATGGAGCGCTTAGAGGCCATGATAAAGCCTGATATTGGAATCCTAACCCACATTGGCTCCGCGCACGATGAAGGCTTTGAAAGTCGAGAGCAAAAAATACTGGAAAAACTTGGTCTGTTTAAAAACTGCAAATTGTTAATTCATAATTACGATGAGTTGATTAATTACGCTAAAGACATCACGGTGAAAGATCGGTTTACATGGAGCCATAATTTTAAGGAAGCTGATCTTTACGTATTCAGTGAGACTATTATCGCTAAAAATTTTTATTTACGTGGACGGTATAAAGGTTCTGAAATAGAATGTCTTATACCGTTTTTAGACAAAGCTTCATTTGAAAATGCCATTACCTGCTGGGCAACCATGCTGGCCATGGGGTATACACCCGTTGAAGCCGATAAACGCATAGAGCGCTTAACTCCGGTAAGTATGCGTTTGGAGCTGAAGACTGGTGTGAACAATTGTTCGATCATTGATGATTCATACAACTCGGACATACAATCGCTGGAGATAGCGCTGAACTTTTTGAGTCAGCAAAATCAACATCAGAAAAAGACTTTGATCTTATCTGATATATTTCAATCCGGATTGGAAGAAGATATCCTGTATGACCAGGTTGCCGATATGATAAAGGCGAAAAAGATCGATAAATTTATTGGTGTAGGTGAGGCTTTGTTTAATCACCAACAATATTTTGACGTTGCCGAGAAGCACTTTTTTACTGATACCGCAGCTTTACTTAAACATATAATTTCCCTGGGTTTTAGGGATGAAGATATTCTGATTAAAGGCTCACGAAGTTTTGAGTTTGAACGTGTAAGTCGTGCCCTGGTGCAAAAAGGCCATGAAACGGTTATGGAAATTAATCTGAATACTTTGTTGAGTAACCTTAACTTCTATAAATCTAAGTTAAAGCCTGGTGTTAAGATGATGGCTATGGTTAAGGCTTTTAGTTATGGCAGCGGTACTTTTGAGGTTGCCAATATGCTGCAATACAATAAGGTAGATTATCTTGCTGTAGCCTATGTTGATGAAGGCGTAGCCCTGCGGCAAGGGGGGATAACTTTACCGATTATGATACTTAACCCTGAAGTATCTGCATTTGATAAATTGGATGAATATAAACTGGAACCGGTAATTTACAGCTTTGGTTTGTTTGAGGATTTTATCAAATATTTACAAGCAGCCGGATTAGCGAATTTTCCTATTCATTTAAAAATTGATACAGGAATGCGGCGTTTAGGTTTTGAGGATTTTGAGGTAGAAACATTATGTGATCTGTTAGCTATAAACAACTATGTGAAAGTGTGTTCCGTATTCTCCCATTTGGTAGGCAGCGAGGCTTCACAACACGATGGTTTTACCTTAATTCAAATACAAAAATTTGAGAAAGCTTATAAGCAGATAGAAGAAGCTTTAGGTTATAAAGTAATTAAACATTTAAGTAATACAGCGGGCATAACACGCTGGCCTAATGCGCAATATGATATGGTTAGGTTGGGTATTGGTTTATATGGGGTAGATTCTGCTATATCAGAAGATGAAAACGGATTGCAGCCTATAGCCAGCTTAAAAACAAGTGTTTCACAAGTAAAAAAAGTGCTGGCTGGCGAAACCATTGGCTACAGCAGAAACGGTAGTTTGCTAAAGGATGGTAAAATAGCCACTGTAAGAATTGGTTATGCCGATGGCTATTTGCGTGCTTTTGGTAACGGGGTGGGCAAGATGCTTATAAAGGGAGCGCTTGCACCAACGGTAGGTAATATTTCGATGGATACTTGTATGATTGATGTAAGCGGCATCGATGTAAGCGAAGGCGATGAGGTGATTGTTTTCAATAATGAATTAAAGATACAGGAGCTCGCAACAGAGATAGGCACCATCCCGTATGAAATATTAACTAATATTTCGCAACGGGTAAAAAGGGTGTATTTTTACGAGTAAGTTTTTATATGAAAAGAGTTGCCAAAGCCTTACTTAATTATTTTGTAAAAGGACTGCTTATAGTAGTACCCCTTGGCGTAGCTATCTTTTTGATTTATTGGGCAGTTTCCCGGATTGATAACGCGCTAAACCTGAGTACCGCTTTATGGACCGACAATAAAGGAAAGCCTATATACATACCTGGCCTGGGTATTTTAAATGTGGTATTAATCATCCTGATAGCAGGTGTTTTAGTAACCAATGTAATTACCGAGCCTATTAAAGCCTGGTTTAACCGCTGGCTTGATCGGTTGCCTTTGTTTAAGTTCTTATACTCATCAGTAAAAGATCTTACAGAAGCATTTGTAGGCGAAGAGAAGAAGTTTAATGAGCCTGTTTTAGTTGACGTGAACGAATTCGGCCTGAAAAAAATAGGCTTCCTTGTAAAAAGGGATTTAAGTAAGATTGGTTTACCGGGCGATGTAGCAGTATATTTCCCATACTCTTATTCATTTGCCGGGCAGGTAGTTATAATTTCAGCAGATAAGGTACATCCGCTGGATGTAAGCGCTGCCGATGCTATGAAGTTTATGATCTCGGGCGGGGTTAGTGGCTTGGATTAGTTAAATGCTCGTTGGTAAATACCATAATCATTCGCCCGATAGAATTCTGTTACTTTTTGCTTTTTAATGGATTTTCTCTTCGTACCAAAGGAGGTTTTAATTCCCCTTAATTCTATATCATCTGCATTTGTTTTGCTGACAATATGATATAGATTTAATTCTACTTCATAATAATTAGGGTTAAAATCATAGTCAGTGCTATCTCCAAAGGATTGATAACTATTATAATGAAATACTTGGGTGTAATTATTTAACTCAAAGAATGTGTTCGTCATAGTATTGTTAGATGTACCTGTATAACCCGAAGAAATTCTCAATAACTGATATTTGCCAAAATTTTCAATTTTCAACGTATCGTAGCCATTCCCAAAATTACCAGCTGCTATTAAGTCCTTCTTAAAGTTAGTGATAGCATATTGGTTGTTTTGATGTTTAATTGTGGCAATGCTGTAAACGGGTGAGCATACATGGCAATCTATAATTTTCCCGCTATTGTGATAAGCATCGCTACGGAAGAGGATAAGATAATTATCCTCTTTAACTTTCAAGATGGTGTCGATTTTACTGTGTACCAGTCCATCATCAGAAATTGGCAGATTGAAGATATCATCTAAAGTGGGTTTCCAAATGGCTATCTTTTTAAGGATTCTTAATGGTGAAAAACAAATATTAAGTATTGAATCTGTATCACCCAGAGAATGAAAGACGATCGACGTGTCTCTGGAAAAATATGTAGCAGGGCTATTAACAGTTTTGTGCTTCCGGCAACTAAAAATCAGCGTAACTAATAATAGGCATAGCAAAAGCTTTTTCATGGCAAAATTAAACTGTTACTTCTTTTCGCAGGCTTCTGATCACTAATATTACACTTATCAATACTAACAATGCCCCAAGTATATACGGTGCGCCCGGAAAGTAAACTGAGGAGTTTTTATGCGTGAAAAATTTAAAGCTGTAACCCATTAATAATGGCCCGAT
>Ga0302197_10003598_pt1 | contig 13971 bp, 6 predicted proteins | sample II_Bog_N2_1_FD_193526 | JGI IMG/M metagenome (GOLD analysis project Ga0302197, IMG submission 193526) | Peat permafrost microbial communities from Stordalen Mire near Abisko, Sweden - II_Bog_N2_1 | ecosystem: Environmental > Terrestrial > Soil > Wetlands > Peat | place: Sweden: Abisko, Stordalen...
GGCTCCGGCGTTGAAGGCTGCGTTTACGCCGATTCTCTCCATCAGGAAGGGATTGCTCTTCTGGTCAAGGTCATAGCGCCACAGGATGGGCGCGTGCGCGGCGGTCAGCACCGGCAACGCGTAGCGGTCATAAATGCCGTTGCCGCCCGCCGCCTTGCGGTTACGGCGGTTGAGCAGCTTCTCCTGCTGCTTGAACAGTTCCTGCACGCCCTTCTTGAATGCTGTCTGATTCATCGCTACTCTCCGGTGCTTCTAGTGTCCTGTCCCTGAAGTTCGCAACAAAACAAGCGTTGTCATCCTGAGCGAACGGGGCCCCAAGCGCTTTTCAGCTTGGGGGTGGTGAGTCGAAGGATCTGCATTTGTTTTTCAAAGAACATCTGGGACACCACACTAGGTCTCTGACCGCTTGAAGTTGTACCAACTTGGGTGCCCCAGGTCCCGATTCTGGGACCTGGGAGAGGATGAATTCAAGGTACGAAATCATCCGGCCAGAGACCTAGAGCTTTTCATGGATAGTGTCCTGGGTGCCCCAGGTCTCGATTCTGAGACCAGGGAAGCCACGGATTCAATGCTACGTAACCATCCGGTCAGAGACCTGGCGCAGCTTTCATCGCGTCCATCCGCTCCATCACCTCAAAGCAGGTGCGGCTGTTGTGGTACGGGCATTTCCACGGGCCGACCTTATCCTGCCCGGCGCCGGGAACGCCCGCCTTCGATACCAGCCAGAACCACTCCCCATGTTCGTGATCGATCATGTGTTCTTCGATGAACGCCCAGCTTCGTTCGGCGGCGTCGCGGAAGTGCTGCTCGCCGGAAAGCTGCCACGCGTTCAGGAAGCCCACCACCGCCTCGGCCTGCGGCCACCAGTGCTTGTCGCTGTCGATGATCCCCGCCGGATCGGCCTCGTAGAGCAGCCCGCCATCCGTGTCCAGCCCCTGCTCATAGACAGCCTGCGCCATCTTCACCGCAACCGCGCGCACGCGCGTCAGCACCGCCTCATCGCCCAGAATCTGCGCGGCTTCGCACAGCAGCCAGCTTCCCTCGATGTCGTGGCCGAATGAGATCTTCTCCGACCGCGGCCGCCACTCTTCGTCGAAGAACAGGATGAAGTGGTGCGTGGCGGGATCGATGATGTGCCCGAGAAAGATCTCGATCAGCTCTCGCAGCCGCAGGCGCACGGTCGCGTCCTCGTGCAGGCGCAGCAGCGTGGCATAAGCCTCCAGCAGGTGCAGGTGGGTGTTCATGGACTTCTTCTCGTCCATGTCTACATCGCTGAGGCGCTGATCGGCAGCCAGCGTCCAGTCCCGCTCGTAGGTTTCAAAATAGCCGCCCTGCGCGGCGTCGTGGCCCGAGCGCTCGATCTGCTCCACCATGCGCAAAGCTTTGCCCAGCGCCTCTTTGTCGCCCGTGGCGTGGGAATACTCGGCCAGCGCGTAGACCGTAAACGCCTGCCCGTAGATGCGCTTCTTGGTGTCGATCGGGCGGCCCTGGCAGTCAAGCACCCAGTAGACGCCGCCAAACTCGCGGTCCCGGAAGCAGCGGTCCAGATACTCATAGGCGCGCTTTGCCGCGGCCAGGTACACCGGGTCACGATAAACGCTGTAAGCCTTCGAGAAGGTCCACAGGATGCGCGCGTTGAGGATGAGCCCCTTCTCCGCGTAGGGATCGATGGTCAGGTCGTTGGCGATCTGGCCGCGAAAGCCGCCAAACTCGTCGTCGATGGTGTATTTGAGCCAGAAGGGAAGAATGCCGGAGCGCAACTCCGTTTCCACTTTCTGCCGCAGCTCTTGCACGAGGCGCCTCCGCGAGAGATTTTATTCGCTGGGTGCCCCACCCTCGCCGCGTATTTGTTTTTGCGGCTAGGGTGGGATGGCAGAATGCCAGAATCACAGGAACAGCGAAAATATCCTGTGCTGCTTCGCCGCAATCAGGCAGGCTGTGCCAGGATCGCATCGATCTGCGCCAGTTCTTCCGCGGAAAACTTGAGATTCGCCAGCGCCGCCACGTTCTGCTCAATCTGCTCCACGCGGCTGGCGCCGATCAGCGCCGAAGTCATGCGCCCGTCGCGCAGCACCCAGGCCAGGGCCATCTGCGCCAGCGTTTGTCCGCGCTCGGCGGCCAATGTGTTCAGGGCGCGCACCTCGGTCAGGTGGTGCTCGTCGATGTCGGCCTTTTTGAGAAAACTGTAGGGCTTGGAAGCGCGCGAGTCGCTGGGGATGCCCTTCAAATAGCGGTCGGTCAAGAGCCCCTGGGCCAGCGGGCAGAAGGCAATGCCGCCCACGCCCTCATTGCCCAGCACGTCCAGCAGCCCGCCCTCAACCCAGCGGTCAAACATGGAGTACTTGGGCTGGTGAATGAGGCACGGGGTGCCCAGCGCGCGCAGGATTTTGACGGCCGCGGCGGTCTGCTCGGCACTGTAGCTGGAGATGCCGGCGTAGAGCGCCTTGCCGCAGCGCACCGCCTGGTCCAGCGCGCCCATGGTCTCTTCCATCGGCGTCTCCGGATCGGGTCGATGCGAGTAGAAGATGTCCACATACTCCAGGCCCATGCGCTTCAGGCTCTGGTCCAGGCTGGCCAGCAGATATTTGCGCGAACCCCAGTCGCCGTAAGGGCCGGGCCACATGCCCCAGCCGGCCTTGGTGCTGATGATCAGTTCGTCGCGCCAGGGCCTGAAGTCCAGGCGCACGATCTCGCCAAAGTTCGACTCCGCGCTGCCCGCGGGCGGGCCGTAGTTGTTGGCCAGGTCAAAGTGAGTTATGCCCAGATCGAAGGCCCGGCGCAGCATGGCGCGGGAGTTCTCAAAGGAGTCCACTCCGCCGAAGTTGTGCCACAACCCCAGAGAGATGGCGGGCAGGCGCAGGCCGCTCCGGCCGCAGCGGCGGTACTGCATGGTGTCGTAACGCTGTTCACTTGCCAGGAACATGGTGTTTCTCCTTGATCGCGGTGAAGGGGTCTCTGATCGCTTGAATTTGTATCAACCTTGGGTGCCCCAGGTCCCGATTTTGGGACCTGGGAAACCACGGATTCAAGGGTAAGAGACCATGCGGTCAGATGCCCTAACTCAAAATCCCCTTGACCGTAACCTGCTTCCGCCCGTCGGTGGGAGGAGGCACGACATTGCCTTCGATCGGCTTCCCATCCACCGCCAAGGCCACATGATTGCCTTCGCCCTGCCGCTCGATGGAGATGGTGTAAACCACTCCCCGGTAGGTGCGGGTCGCCGAGAAGCCCGGCCAGTTCTTGGGAATCACCGGGGCAATCTCCAGCCCGTCCAGCGAGGTGCGGATGCCCAGAATCCACTGCACGATGGCGTAGTAGTTCCACGCCGCCGTGCCGGTGAGCCAGGAGTTCTTGGCCTCGCCAAAGCTGGGCGCGTCCTTGCCCGCAATCATCTGCGCATAGACGTAGGGTTCGCAGCGGTGCAGGTCGCCAATCTCTTCCCGCGCCGAGGGGTTGATGCGGCTGTAGTAGTCGTGCGCCTGGTCGCCGTGGCCCAGCCGCGTTTCGCCGATCATCACCCAGGGGTTCACGTGGCAGAAGATGCCCGCGTTCTCCTTGTATCCCGGCGGATAGGACGAGATTTCGCCCATTTCGATGTAGTACCTGGAGTAGGCCGGCTGCTGCACCACGATGCCGTGCTTGGTGGCCAGGTGGGTGTTCACGGCGGCCAGCGCCTGCGCCGCCTTGCCGTCTTCCAGGCCGATGCCCGCCAGCGTGCAAAAGCCGTTGGACTCGATGAAGATCTTGCCTTCCTCGCACTCCTTCGAGCCGATCTTGCCGCCAAAGTCGTTGTAGGCGCGCAGGAACCACTCGCCGTCCCAGCCGTGCTCAAGGATGACTTGCTCCATTTTGGCAACTTCAGCCAGATAGGAAGCGGATTCTTCGGCCAGTCCGCGGCGGCTGGCGATGGCGGCAATCTCCCGTCCGGCCAGCACAAACAACCCGGCAATGAAGACCGACTCGGCCACCTTGCCTTCCTTGTTGGTGGTGGTCTGGAAGCTCTGCCCCGGCGTGTCCGAAAAGCAGTTCAGGTTGAGGCAGTCGTTCCAGTCGGCGCGGCCAATCAGCGGCAGCCCGTGCGGTCCAAGCCGCTCCAGGGTGTAGGCAAAGCTGCGTTGCAGGTGGTCGTAGAGCGGCTTCTCCGAGCCGGGCTGGTTGTCGTAGGGAACCGGCTCGTCCAGGATGCTGAAATCGCCGGTCTCCTTCAGATAGGCTGAAACGCCGATGATCAGCCAGTGCGGATCGTCGTTGAAGCCGCCGCCGATGTCGTTGTTGCCGCGCTTGGTCAGCGGCTGGTACTGGTGGTAAGCGCCGCCGGTGGGCAGTTGCGTCGAGGCCAGATCCAGAATGCGCTCGCGGGCCCGCGCCGGCGCCATGTGCACAAAGCCCAGCAGGTCCTGGTTGGAATCGCGGAAGCCCAGGCCCCGCCCAATGCCCGACTCAAAGGACGACGCCGAGCGCGACATGTTGAAGGTCGCCATGCACTGGTACGCGTTCCAGATATTCACCATGCGGTTGGTGTGGATGTCTGGCGTGTTCACCTGGAAGACGCCCAGCAGGCTGTCCCAGTACAGGCGCAGCCGCTCGAAGGCCGCGTCGGCCGTCGCCGCGTCAAGATACTTGGCAATGGTCGGCTTTACCAGGCTCTTGTTGATGGTCTGCGAACCTGCGGGCAAGAACTTCTGGTCCACGGGATTCTCGTGGTAACCAAGCACAAACACGATCTGCTGCGTCTCGCCGGGCTCCAGTTCCAGCTTCACCTGCTGCGCGCCGATCGGCGACCAGCCGTGGGCAATGGAGTTGGTCAGTTCGCCGGCTTCCACCGTCGCCGGCCTGTCCCAGCCGCGGTTGCGGCCCAGGAACGACTCGCGCTGCGTGTCGAACCCGGCCGTTGGACGGGAGCAGGCGAAGTAGGCAAAGTGGTTGCGCCGCTCGCGGTACTCCGTCTTGTGATAAATAACGCCGTCTTCCACTTCCACTTCGCCGGTGTTGAAGTTGCGCTGGAAGTTGGTGGCGTCGTCCTGCGCGTCCCACAGGCAGAACTCGACGTTGGCAAAAGCCGAAACCTGAGCCTTGGTCGTGCGCCGGTTGGTCACCGTCAGTTGCCAAATCTCCAGGTTCTCGTCCAGGGGCACAAAGTAGCGGGTGTGCGCCTCGATGCCGTTGGCCGTCGAGCCGATCACGCTGTAGCCCATGCCGTGCCGGCAGGAGTAGTCCTCCAGCTCGGTCCGCGTAGGCTGCCAGGAAGGCGACCAGAACTGCTTCGACTCGTCGTCGCGCAGGTAAACATAGCGCCCGCCGCAGTCCAGCGGCACGTTGTTGTAGCGGTAGCGGGTGAGCCGGCGCAGGCGCGCGTCGCGATAGAACGAGTAGCCTCCCGCGGTGTTGGAAATGATGCCGAAATACGCCTCGCAGCCCAGGTAATTGATCCACGGCAAGGGGGTTTCTGGTTGCGTTATCACGTACTCACGGTTTAAGTCGTCGAAATATCCGAACTTCATAGCGCGCGCTCCATGCAGGAAGAAGACCGCCGCCAGTATAGCCGTTCGCTCGAAACTTAATCAAACGTTTTTGCAGAGCGTTTCGCGGTACTTCGAAAAACGTCCACGGGCCCCGCGCCTAAGAAAACGAGCAGCCCCGCGCAAGCTAAACAGAGCATCCATTGGGTTTGCGCGCGCGCGTTGCCAGAAAACGGGAAAGTGTGAGAAACTTGCGCGTCTTTCCACTTATACTTGGCGCTCGTACGAGGCGAAAAATACCCATGGCAAGTTCTCTGCTTCTGGCCTTCATTCATGCCCGCTCCAGCCGGGAAATCCCGGCCCTCGTCTTCCTTGCCGGGCTCTTTCTGTTTCCCGCCGCCCTGCTCCACGCGGCCGACAGCGCCAGCCTGGCCATCAAGGTCGACCAGGTGGGCTATCCGCTCGACGGCCCCAAGGTTGCCCTGGTCAGCGCGACTGCTCAGACTTTTGAGGTCCGGCGCTCCGCCGACAATGCGGTCGTCTTCCACGGAAAGCTCGCGCCCGCCCAGGCGGACGCCAACACCGGCGACCAGGTGCAGGCCGCGGATTTCTCCAGGTTCCGCAAGCCCGGCACGTATTACATCGAGGTTCCCGGCGTGGGTCGCAGTTGGAACTTCGCCCTCGGCCAGAACGTCTTCCAGCGCACCTACTACATGGCCATGCGCGCTTTCTACGGGCAGCGCTGCGGAACGGCGGTCGACATGGGGCCGGAGTTTCCCGGCTACTCCCATCCCGCCTGCCACCTGCATGGCGAGTTCAACGCCAGTTCCGGCGCCAAAGGGGTTCGCGACAACATCGGCGGCTGGCACGACGCCGGCGACTATGGCCGCTATGTGGTCAACTCCGGCATCAGCACCGGCACCTTGCTGTGGACCTGGGAAATCTTTGGTAAGCAGCTTCAGGGCATTTCGCTCAAGATTCCCGAGAGCGGCAACGGCACTCCCGACATTCTCAATGAAGCGCGCTGGAACCTGGCCTGGATGCTGAAGATGCAGGACGACGATGGCGGCGTCTGGCAAAAGCAGACCAGCGAGCACTTCCCCGGCTTCGTCGCGCCCCAGGACGACACGCTTCCCAGCGAAGTGATCGGCACCGGCACGGCTCCTTACAAAAGCACCTGCGCCACCGCGGATCTGGCTGCCGTGGCCGCCATTGCCGCGCGGGTCTACCAGCCCTACGACGCCAGGTTTGCCGCGCAGGCGCTGGATGCGGCCCGCCGGGCCTGGGCCTGGACCGAAAAGTATCCCAACGTGATCTTCAAAAATCCGCAGGACATCTCGACCGGCGAGTACGGTGACGCCAACTGCCAGGATGAGCGCCTGTGGGCCGCGGCAGAGCTGGCCCGCACCACTGGCGAGCCGGCCTACAACGACTTCTTTGAGAAGAACTACGCCGCGTTCCTTCCCACCCTGGATTCGCCCCCAGCGGAGAACTGGAGCCAGGTGGCGCCCATGGCCTTGTGGACCTATGCCCTGGGCAAGCACAGGGGCGCGGACGGCAAAGTGGCCAAGGCGGCAATCCGCGCGCGCACCGTGGATGCGGCTCACGCGGTGGTCGAGCGGACCAGCGCCAATCCCTACCGCACCAGCATGAAGGCCGCGGACTACGTATGGGGATCGAATGGCGTGGCGGCGGGCTACGGCGTCTATCTGCTCGTCGCCAACAAGCTCCATCCCGAGCGCGCCTTTGTGGATGCGGCGCGGGACAATCTGCACTATCTGCTGGGACGCAACACCTTCTCGCTCTCCTGGGTCACGCAGGTGGGCGAGCATCCGTACCAGCACCCGCATCATCGGCCCAGCGGCGACGGCAAGCACGCCCAGCCCTGGCCGGGCCTGCTCTCGGGCGGGCCAAATGCTGGACGGGCAGACGCGGTTCTAGCCGCGCTGCCCAAGGATTTGCCGCCGGCGAAGGTCTACGCCGACCAGTTGGCTTCCTATGCAAGCAATGAGATTGCAATCAACTGGCAGGCTTCGCTGGTGTTTCTGTTGGCTGGGGAACTGCGTTAGGAGCCGGAAGTTCGTACGACTTGAGTTTACTGAGGCGGGAGCGCGCTGTTCCGTCAAGCGCATGACCGCTTCGCAACGCCGAAGTACAGTTCGCCGGCAACGGCCTGAAAGCCAGCATTGCGTTTCCCGCGGAGCGCGGAAAAACCATGCCGCCTGCAGGAATTGGGAGATCGAATGCACCTTCACGTAATTGACATCGTCATCATTGTGGCCTACCTGCTGAGCACGGTGCTCATTGGCTACTGGGTTTCAAAGCGCGCTTCGCACAGCATGCAGAACTACTTTCTCGGCGGCAACACCATGCCCTGGTACATGCTGGGCATCTCCAACGCCTCGGGAATGTTCGACATCAGCGGCACCATGCTGCTGGTCTACTGGATGTTCATCTACGGGCTGAAGAGCGTGTGGATCCCCTGGCTCTGGCCCACCTTCAACCAGATATTCCTCATGGTCTATCTCTCCTCGTGGCTGCGCCGTTCCAAGGTCATGACCGGCGCGGAGTGGATCAAGACGCGTTTCGGCACCGGCCGCGGCGCGCAACTGTCGCACATGATCGTCGTGGTCTACGCCTTTGTCAGCATCATCGGGTTCTTCACCTATGGCTTCAAGGGCATCGGCAAGTTTGCCGCCGAGTTCCTGCCCTGGCATCTTTCCCCCAACCAGTACGCGCTCATCCTCATCGCCATCACCGCGGTCTACGTCATCAAGGGCGGTATGATCAGCGTCGTCATTACTGAGGTTGTCCAGTTCTTCATCCTGGCCATCGCCAGCTTTGCCGTGGGCGTCATCGCCATGATGAAGGTCTCGCCAGCCACTCTGCACCGCATGGTGCCCCCCGGCTGGGACAACCTCTTCTTCGGATGGCATTTGAATCTGGATTGGTCCACCCTGCTGCCCTCGGCCAGCGCCACCATCGCCAAGGACGGCTACGGCCTCTTCGGCTTCTTTGTCATGATGCTGCTCTTCAAGGGCATCCTCATCTCGGCGGCCGGACCGGCGCCCAACTACGACATGCAGCGCGTGCTCTCCGCCAAGTCTCCGCGTGAAGCCTCCATGATGAGCGCCTGGGTCAACATCGTTCTCACCCCCCCCCGCTACTTCCTCATCATCGGACTCACCATCCTCGCGGCGGCCTTCTTCGGCCCCAACATCCGCGCCATGGGCCCCAACATGGACTTCGAACTGGTGCTGCCCCTGGCGCTGGGTCGCTTCGTCCCCGCCGGCCTGCTGGGATTCCTGATCGCCGGCCTGCTGGCCGCCTTCATGTCCAACTTCGCGGCCACCGTCAACGCCGCGCCGCCGTATTTCGTCAACGACATCTACAAGCGCTACATCAATCCCCACGCCGCGCCCAAGACCTATGTTCGCCTCGCCTATCTCAGCTCCTTTGTGGTCGTGGTCATCGGCGTTCTGATCGGCTGGAACGTCACCTCGGTCAACTCCGTGGTCTTGTGGATCGTCTCCGGCCTGTGGGGCGGCTACACGGCTTCCAACGTCCTCAAGTGGTACTGGTGGCGCTTCAACGGCTACGGCTACTTCTGGGGCATGATCACCGGCATTGTCGCTGCGCTGGTGCTGGCCTTCCCCGGCTTGCTGGGCAATCTGCCCATCATCCAGAGCCTGCTTGCCAAATATCCGGTCAATCTCGATGTCACCATCGTCTTTCCCCTGGTGCTGCTGATCTCGTTGACCGGCTGCCTGCTGGGCACCCTGCTCACCAAGCCGGAAGACGACGCCATCCTCATGGATTTCTATCGCCGCGTGCGGCCGTGGGGCTTCTGGGGACCGGTGCTCAAGAAGGTGCTCGCCGAGGACCCCGGCTTCAAGCGCAACAAGGACTTCCCCCGCGACATGTTCAATATCGCGGTGGGCATCGTCTGGCAGATCAGCCTGGTGGCCCTGCCGCTCTACGTCGTGATCCAGGAGTTCCAGCGCGTCTTTATCTGCCTGGCGGTGACTCTGGGCACTTCGGCCATTCTCAAGTTCACCTGGTTTGACCATCTGGCCGAGCGGGAAGTGGAAACCGACAAGGCCGGCGCCGACGACTAGGTCGCCGGCCTCGCCGATCCAAGCTGGATGAAACTTTGGGTGCCCCATCCTTGAATCGTCCTTTGATTCAAGGGTGGGAGAACATGAATTCAAATCTCCACCGGTTACCCTTAAACAGAAAACGCTCCAGAGCGGGCAAGCGTGCCAACGCATTCTTCCGGCAGCCCGTACGCCCGCCCCTCCTGCCTGATCGAGATCCCCATTTAGCCCCTCAAACGCCGGCGCTCCCGGTCAGGCATTCCCGCGGCGCCCGCCGCAGATGCGTCTGCTTGATGGGTCACGCCCTCGGCAACCTCGCCGGACGATCACCTGGCTGCGATTAGATCAATATTTGTTTGACAAACCAGCGGAATGGAAATCTACTTCATTCTTCCAGATTGTTTTTGCGCGCAGGTGCTTTCCCGCGGCTTGCGCGGCCGGTTCTGACGGCGGGTTCGGACCCCAGCGGTCCGATCGATCATTCCTGCACCGGCAAATGGGAACAGCCAGACTGGCTTGCCAAGGCAGTTTAGAGCTATAGTCACCGTGCAAAGTGTTTGCGAGCGCTGCTCGCGATTCCGTGATCGACGGGTTTTGTCGCCAATACTCTCGGATAAGGCCAACCATTCCATGCCTTGCAAGGCATGAACTCGTTTGAAAGGGGATGTCACTCCATGCGTCAGCTGCCACAAGTCTCTCTCTCCCCCGTTGTCTCGCGGCCTGGTAAGCGTCTGGGCCTGGTCCTCGGCAGGTTGCCGCGCCTGCTGGCCATACCTGTTCTGTTGTTGGCAGTTGCCTTCGCCGGGGTTGGCCTCGGCGCCCAGACGGCCAGTCAGGTCACACGGGCTGTGGACACCTCCCAGGTGCGCGCCTTGCCCAACCACCTTCCGCTCTGGGCCAAACCGGCCAACAATGCGGGGTTGGTTCCGGCAGACCAGGCGCTGGATCAAATGACCATCGTCCTGGCTCGCTCGCCCCAGCAGGAGCAGGCCTTTGACCAGTTCCTGGCAGACCAGCAAAACCCCGCCTCGCCGAACTACCACCATTGGCTCACTCCCGTCGAGGTGGGGCAGCGCTTCGGCCTCTCCGATCAGGACATTGCCAGCGTCACCGGCTGGTTGCAGTCGCAGGGTCTGCATGTGAACTGGGTTTCGCCCAGCCGCATCTTCATCGGCTTCGGCGGCACGGCGGCAGACATCGGCCGCGCCTTCCAGACTGAGATGCATTACTACAAGGTCAATGGCGTCCAGCGCATGTCGGTTTCCTCCGATCCCATGATCCCGCAGGCGCTCGTCCCGGTCATCAAAGCCGTGCGCGGCCTCTACACCATCGAGGAGAAGCCCCAGGTCCATGCCGCCCCGGCGCAATCGGCTTCGCCGCAGGAGACCACCGCCGGCGGCAGCCACTATCTTTCGCCCGCCGACTTTGCCACTGTCTACGATATCCCCGCCAGCCTGACCGGCGCGGGCATCACCATCGGCATCGTGGGCCGCTCGCGCGTCAATACTGCCGATCTCGACAATTTCACCAGCAAGACCGGAATCCCTTCCATCAGCAGCAGGCTCACTACGGTCGTTCCGCCCAATACCACCGATCCGGGTTCCCCTCTGACCGCCTGCTCGGCATCGCCCTGCAATGTCCCTGAAGACCAGCTCGAAGCCACGCTCGATGTGATGCGCGCTGGCAGCACGGCCCAGGGCGCCAATCTCCTGCTGGTGGTTGACACCAGCGGCAATGGCGGGGACATCGGCGCGGATGCGCAGTATTTGGTGAATGCTTCTTCGCCGCCCCAGGTGATGAGCATCAGCTTCGGGCTGTGCGAGCACTCGGCCGGGCAATCTGGAGTCACTTTTTGGGACTCGCTGTTCAAGAGCGCCACGGCGGAAGGCATTTCGGTGTTTGTCTCCTCCGACGACTCCGGCGCCTCCGGCTGCGATGCCAGCTTCACCACGCCACCGGCAAGCCCCTTGGCCAACAGCCCCAATTACATCTGCTCCTCCAGCTATGCCACCTGCGTGGGCGGAACCGAGTTTGCCGATTGGAGCAACCCCTCCACCTACTGGAGTTCCAGCAACGGAACCAACCTCTCCTCGGTGCGCAGTTATATTCCCGAGGGCGCGTGGAATGAGCCGCTGGACTCGAACTCCAGCCCCGTCGTGGCCTCCTCCGGCGGCGGCGTGAGCCTCCTCGTCGCTACCCCCAGTTGGCAAACGGGAACCGGCGTCCCCGGCAAGGTCGGCCGCTATACCCCGGACATTGCCTTCTCGGCCTCAGGCCACGACGGCTACTTCGGATGCCTGGCGGCCGCAGGCACCGCCAACAGCAGCAGTTGTGTCACGGTAAGTGGCAGTTTCGGCTTCGAGTACTTCTCCGGCACCTCCGCGGCAGCTCCCGGCATGGCAGGCATCACGGCTCTGCTCGATCAGAAGCTGGGCTCGGCCCAAGGCAACCTGAATCCCAGCCTCTATGCCATGGCGGCCAGCGTCCCCGCCGCGTTTCACGACGTGACGGGTGCCACCAGCGGCGTTAGCAATTGCAGCGTCAACACCCCCAGCATGTGCAACAACAGCATTCCCTCGGCAACCGGACTGAGCGGCGGCCAGGCAGGGTTCCTGGTCACGGCCGGCTATGACGAGGTCACCGGCCTCGGCTCGCTCGACGCGGGTACCTTCATCAGCGCCTACGCAGCCAGTGCGACAAAGACCACGCCCACCGTTACGGTCACGCCGTCCGCATCCACCATTACCACCGCGCAGTCGTTGACGGTGACGGTCGCCGTCAGCGGCGGAACCGGCGGCGCCACCCCGACCGGCGCGGTCACGTTGACCAGCGGCAGCTACAGTTCCGTGGCAACGGCGCTTGTCAGCGGCAGCGCAACCATCACCGTTGCTGTCGGCTCGCTCACGGCCGGGACAGACACGCTGACCGCCGCCTACACGCCCGACTCCTCCAGTTCCTCTACCTACAACAGCGCCACGGGAACGGCGTCGGTGACGGTAACCTCCTCGTCAAAGACCACGCCTACCGTCACGGTCACGCCGTCCGCATCCACCCTCACCACCGCGCAGTCGTTGACGGTGACGGTTGCCGTCAGCGGCGGCAGCGGCAGCGCCACCCCAACCGGTTCCGTCACGCTGACCAGCGGCAGCTACACCTCGGCGGCAACAACGCTTGTCAGCGGCAGCGCAACCATCACTGTTGCTGCTGGCTCGCTGACGGCCGGCACGGACACGCTGACCGCCACCTACACGCCCGACTCCTCCAGTTCCTCGACCTACAACAGCGCTACCGGAACGAAATCGGTGACGGTTACGCCCCCGGCCACAGCACTGACCCCGACCGTGACCGTGACTCCTTCGGCTGCGACCATTACTGACACGCAAAGCGACACGGTTACCGTTGCCGTGGCTGGCAGCGGCTCCACAGCGCCCACCGGAACGGTCACCCTTGCCGGAGGCTCCTACAGCGCACACCAGACGCTCGCCAGCGGCTCGGCCAGCTTTACCATTGCGGCCGGTACCCTCAGCAGCGGCGCCACCACCATAACCGCCACCTACCCAGGGGACGGAACCTACGCCAGTGCGACCGGGACAGCCACGATTACGGTCTCACCGGCAGCGATCTCGGTACCAACTCCGTCTCCCGTTGCCCCCGGATCCGCCGCAACCGGCAACGTCACCATCTCGGCAGGCAGCACCTACTCCGGAACGCTTAATCTGACCTGCTCCCTGACCACCTCTCCGAGCGGCGCACAGAGCCTGCCCAAGTGCAGCTTGAGCCCGACCAGCGTAACCATCACGGCTGGCGGCAGCGGTACCACCACCCTGACCGTGCAGACAACCGCAGCGTCATCCGCCTCTCTCGGCCAGCCCTTCGGCCAGAAGCTCTGGGGGCGGGGCGGCGGAGGCGCGGTCCTGGCGCTTCTGCTGATGTTCGGCCTGCCCGCAAGGCGTCGGCGCTGGCTGTTGATGCTGGTCCTGCTGGGTATCGTCGCTGCCGCCGGGGTAATCGGCTGCGGAGGCGGAAGCTCCAACTCCTCGACAAACAATACCCCGGTTACCCCGGCAACCACCCCGGGCAACTATGTATTCACCGTGGCTGGAGTCGATTCAGCCAACGCACAGATCACCACTTCCACACCTGTCACCGTCACCGTGCAGTAACCCCCGCCGAATCCCGGCTGCCGCATCCTTCCCAGGGTGCGGCAGCCGCGTTCGCCTAATCCCTAATCCCTAATCCCTAATTCCTAATCTCCTAATCTCCTAATCTCCTCCCTGTGCCCCCAGTCACAGGACGTTCACACTCCGCGTGTGATAGCATCCGCTTCTTAGCGAAAGACGCCCTGCGGATTCATCCTCCCTTCCTCCGCACGGCGCCGGCCCGAGACCCTCTCAATGACGGACGAGGAAGACGGC
>Ga0302197_10003604_pt1 | contig 13958 bp, 11 predicted proteins | sample II_Bog_N2_1_FD_193526 | JGI IMG/M metagenome (GOLD analysis project Ga0302197, IMG submission 193526) | Peat permafrost microbial communities from Stordalen Mire near Abisko, Sweden - II_Bog_N2_1 | ecosystem: Environmental > Terrestrial > Soil > Wetlands > Peat | place: Sweden: Abisko...
AACACATATAGGCAAGTGTCAGGCAAATAACCGCCAGGGAACCTTTTATAGCAATGTGATAAGATTTGTTCTTTTGCCAAAACCAATGCGCTAAATAAACAAGAATAAATATGAGCCCGAAATACGATACATAGCTATACCTGTCCGACATAACGGTTGTTCCTGCTGAAAGAAATTGAAGAATAAAAACCAGATTGAAAAAATAAAAACCCAATCCGAATAACATTACCCTGAAAAGGTTTTTATCCTTTCTGGCAAAAAAAAGAGGCACTAAAACCATAGCCAGAGAAACCCAGGGAGCTATATAATAAAGAGAAGGAAGAGAATGATCGGAGGTAAGTCCAGGATAAGGGTAATAACCGCAAAGATTAGCCGGATAGAATGCATCTACCGTATACATCATAAAGGCATAGCTTGATATAAGCAGCTTTTGTAGTACTGTATACCCGTGTGTAAAAACAACCGTATTATGGCCTATTTCAAGGAACACCGACTGAAGTCCTGATAAAACGGCAATAACAAAAAACATCCATTTTTCGAGGCATAGCCTTACAATCGCTTTTATCTCGCCGTAAATCCAATTGCCGCTTTGGGAAATAAATTTTAAATCCCTTTTTAATAATATGTCAACTACCAGTATGGATAAGGGAAAGGAAACAGCCATAGGCTTGGAAAATAAAGAGAGAATGAAAAACTCCCACACATAAAAAAGTTCTATTTTAACCTTGGGGAATTTAAGTTCCGCCACTATGGCGCCTATAAGCAATATGAAAAAGAAGCCAATCATGATAGGATCTCCAATAGAAAAGTCATGGCCCTTTGCCGCAAAATCAAGGCTGAAATCTTTTAACTCAAGCATTCCCCAGGCACAAACCAATGCAAGAGCGATGTTGAGGTACAGCATCCATTTAAACTTAGCTCCCTGCGTATATCGCACATACATTATCAATCCTATAAAATAGAACACGCAATACATTAAATCTTTGCGTTCGGCAATCCATGCCACCGATTCAACGTGCATAGGGTGAATACCGTGTATCAGAGCGCCGACAGCCAATAGCCATGGGATAACCGGGATGGCTTTATATCCTACCTTCACCATCGCATCCATTAATGTTTTCACAAAATAAAATACCAGCACCGCATTTAAAATATGTAAAAGAACATTGGTAAAATAATATCCCCCCGGGGTAAGCTGGGAGAATTGATAATTCACAGCCAGCGAAAGCATAGTTAAAGGATGGAAATAATTCAACGTAATATCATGAAATAACATACTGTTGAAGTTAGCCGCCGAGAAGCTGGTAATGTATTTATCCTTCGTTATATAAATCCAGTCATCCCAATTCAGGAACTGATTATCGAGGGTATAGTGAAAACAGATGAATATGACTACACAAACGCCTCCCAGCAGCGCCATGGTCCTATCACGATCACTCATGGAAGATTGTTTAGGCTGCGCCTGCTGAGCAGATTTCACCGGTGTATTGGCACCTTTCTTGGGAATATTTTTCTTTTGTTTGTTCATGATTTTTTCAGCAATAACTATTGACCATTCGCCTTTGCTGATTGTTGCAGCCCTTCCAAATATCCGGCAGGTAATTTGTAGCCAAGTTGTAAGGCTTTTCCGGCGTATTCCACTGCCGTAGAAAATGCTTTAAGTTCTTTATAAGCAAACGAAGAATAATATAAACATGCTCCGTCTTTCGGATTGGCATTCATAACCTTGTTAAAGTCCTCTAATGCATCTTTAGGAAACCCGCTATTTAATTTAGCCAAACCTCTGTTTTTATAATATTCCATATTGGTCGACTCAATATTAATAAGCCTGTCGTAATCGGCCCAGGCAGCTTTATAGTTCTTAACTCCGTTTAACAGCGAATAGCTTCTGTTTTCGAGCAATTTTTGGTTATTGGAATCAAGCATATATGCATGATTATAATCTTGCATAGCAAGGTCATTTTGCCCCAGACGGGAATATGTAATGGCCCTGTCTAAATAGGTATCAAAGCTTTTATTGTTAAGACTTAAAGACTGGGTGTATTCCGCCAGAGACTTTTTTATATTGCCTCGTATAGCCCAAATATTTCCAAGATTACTGTATACACCGGCATCTTTACTTTTAGTTTCTTCCAGTACCACATAGCTCAAATAAGCACTATCATAATCAGGCGGATTTTTGTCCTGAACATAATAATTGCCGAGGTTCTTATAAGCCGTTTCAACGCCGGGATGAATATGAACAACGTACTGGCTGCGATTAGCATTGTATACAGTATCTATTTTAGCAGGATATTTTTTTATCACATCTTCCCAAAGCGTTTTAGTATTGTGCCATACTTCCGTACGTGCCTCGCATAAATAGGCCAACATGCATGAAACTACAGCCACCACCCCAATAACCAGGTTTTTATAGGCCGGCATTTTATCTATTAAAACATACACGAAATATACCAGCATAAATACAAAGCCCACGTAGGAGGCATAACTATACCTGTCAGCCATAATAGCCGGCCCCGCAGATACGAACTGAAGGATAAACATGACGTTGAAAAAATAAAATGCGAATCCGAACAGGGCAACCCTGAAATAATTCTCTCCCTTTTTATAGGCCAGATAAAGCAAGGAAACGGTAATAACAAGAGCCGCTAATGGTCCAAAATAAAAGTAGAACGGAAGTCCGTCTGATGATGTTAATTCAGGATAAGGATAATAAGAACTCAGATGAAAAGGAACGAACAGTTTCCACAAATACATGATATAATTCACACCCACAAATGATATTCTTTGAATGGTTGTAAATACGGTAGAAGAAGTAATTGAGCCGCCTTCTTTTTGTAATTTAAAAGTAATTACACCAAAAACAAGCGACACAATAAAGAATGGAATTTTATTGATAAGTAATTTCCAAAAAATAACAAGCAGGTTAACAAACTTGTTTTTCTTATCGGGATTAAACAATTTGTCTCTTTTCAATAAAACATCAATAGCAAGCAGGGAGAGCGGAAATACTACGGCAAGCGGTTTTGAGGCAAGAGCCAAAACGAAAAATAAAACAACCCATACCATTTGCATTATTTTACCATCCATAATAAAGCGGACGTACATTATTATTCCCAATAAATAAAAGAAGAGATACAACACATCTTTCCGTTCGGCAATCCACGAAACAGACTCTACATGCATGGGGTGTATTCCATGTAAAAGCGCACAGAGACCTGCCAGGTAAGGTATTCCTTTAATTTTGCCATATCCCTTTTTAACCATGGCATTCAATATCTCCTGCGATAAAAAGAACACCAAAACGGTATTAAGTAAATGCAATATAATATCGGTAGCATAATATGATTCCGGGCTCATTCCGGAATAGCGCCAGTTTAATGCAAGCGACAGCATCGTGAGCGGATGATAATAGGCAATTCCGGCTGCAGTAAATAATATTTTATGAAGGTTGGCAGACAGGTTTTTGATATACGGGTTTTCATAGATATACAGTCCGTCATCCCAATTGGTAAACTGGTTGGAAAGCGTAAGGTGATAGCACCAAAAAGTAAGCAATAGAATACCGCCTAATAAAGCATAGTTAAGCCAGGAAGGGTAGTCCGGATTAAGCGAAACCTTTACCTGCGAAACCGGCTTTGCAACCCGTTGCGCCATTTTTTTTACAGGCTTATTATATTTATGATTTTTACCACTCATTGAACAGGCGAATTTACATGTTCTTGCAAAATACCAACTATTTTTTTCACTTTATGTCAAGTCGGGCTTGTAGTAACCGAATATAGTCATCGGGAACCGCGTATTGGGCATTTTGAGCCATCTGCGCGTATTTATACGCATTATTAAAATCACTGAGGCGGTTATAGGCTATGGATAAATAAAACATACATTCCGAATCATGGGGGGCAAAGCGCAGGTTTTGGTTAAAATCCTGCATGGCTGTTTGAATTGACCCTGCATCAAATTCAGCCACTCCCCGGTAATGAAAATATCCGGAACTGGTTGGATTGATTTGTATAACACGGGTATAATAATCTATTGCACTGTCAAACTGATGCGCATTCAAATACGTAAAGGCCATATTCCGCAACAAAATTTCAGAATTGGGATTAATTACAGAAGAGCGCCTATAATCTTTTATGGCCAAAGCATAGTTACCCATGGCGGAATAGGTAATGCCCCTGTCCAAATAAGTAAGTGCATCGTTACTATCCAGTTTTAATGCCACATTATAATAATTAAGCGATAATTTATATTGCTGTTTAGCCCCTAATAAGCTGCCCATATTACAATATACCTGCGGGTCTTCGGTTCTTAAGTCAATAGCTTCTTTATAGTTTGCATACGCTTTATCAAGGTCACGATTTTCAAAATAATAATTACCCAAATTGTTATAGGCCTTAATTACCCGGTGGGGATATTGCTTAATTACTTCGCTCCATAGTGTCTCGGAGTTGTGCCACACGTAAGTCCTTCCATAACACCGTATAGAAAATAATACCATATATAAAGAAAGTATAACCGTTGCGATTCTTTTAACCAATTCACCTTTTTCCAAAACTTTAAAAATAAAAAACGCAGCGGGAAAGAATATGCCAAAATAACATATATAGCTATACCTTTCAGCCATCATATTAGGCCCGGAGCTTATAATTTGAGAAACAATTATCATGTTGAAAAAGTAAAATGCAAGCCCGAAAAGCACCACCCTGAAATTATTTTTTCCGGATCGGTATGAAATATATAATGGGATTGCTACCAGCAATAAAGCTATAAATGGTGACAGGTAAAAAACAAAAGGCAAAGCTCCGGAAGGTCCTCCTGTAGATTCAGGATAGGGATAAAATGAACTTTGAGCAATTGGTACAATGGCTTTCAGTACATACATGTAGAAACCATCCGATGCAAAAAGAAAACGCTGGAAGAAATTATATGCCTGGTGCTCCTGAACAGCACCTGATAGCCTTTGCGCGTAATACGTATATACTGCAGATACTATCGCTATGATAATAAAAGGCATTTTTTCAAGAAGAATATTCTTTATGGATATGATTTTGTCGCGTTTTAATAAAACATCTATTGCCAATAAGGAAAAAGGAAATACCACTGCCATGGGTTTTGAAAGGAGAGAGAACAGAAATAATATAAACACATAAAAAAGCCATATATATTTTCGTGTTTTATTACCCGAATAATGTATATACGCCATCATTCCGGCGAAATAGAAAAATGCATACAGCACATCTTTCCTTTCTGCAATCCATGAAACGGATTCTACGTGCATGGGATGAATTGCAAATGCCAGGGCACAAAAAAGTGCCATCCACTCCTTCCATTTAAAATCACCGTACCCGTTTTTTTCCATGCCCCCCAGCAACATGAGCACCAGGAAAAACATTAAACATGAGTTCAGAATGTGTATAATGATATTGGTAAAATAGTATGCCTGAGGCGCCAGTCCTGAAAAATGATAGTTAATAGCATAGGAAAGGATGGTAAGCGGATTGTAATAATCTCCGGTTACGTTATGAAATAGCATCATCTTTACATTGGTTCCGGAAAATGATTTGATAAAAATATTTTCCGAAATTAGCCGTCCGTCATCCCAATTTGTAAATTGGTTTCCAAGTGAATAATGATAACATAAAAAAGTAAGCAATGCTATTCCAAGAGGCAATGCCCAACGTAAAACAAGGGAAGTCCTTTTTATGGTATCAGGCTTTTTCATCAGGGGTTCAATCCTGCCTTATTATTTTACACCGGAACATGGTAATCTCTCAACACCTCATTTAATGAGGTTTTTGTATCGGTACTTTCCTTGCGCTTACCAATAATAAGGGCGCAATTAACATGATAGTTTCCGGCCGGAAACTTCTTTTCATAAGAGCCCGGTATCACTACAGAACGGGGTGGGACAATCCCTTTATATTCAACTGGTTTTTCTCCGCTCACATCAATTATTTTGGTTGATTGTGTTAAAACTACATTAGCGCCCAATACGGCTTCTTTTTCTACCCTTACACCTTCCACCACTATGCAGCGGGAACCCACAAAACAATTATCTTCAATAATTACAGGAGCTGCCTGAGGAGGTTCCAGCACCCCTCCTATTCCAACGCCTCCGCTCAAATGTACATTTTTGCCGATTTGCGCGCAGGAACCAACAGTAGCCCAGGTATCAATCATACTTCCTGAATCCACATATGCCCCAATATTCACATAAGAAGGCATCATTATTACGCCCGGAGCAAGATAGGAGCCGTATCGCGCAATGCCTATAGGGACAGCGCGTACACCTTTAGCTTCAAAATCTTTCTTTAAAGGAATTTTATCAAAAAACTCAATATCCCCTGCATTTATCTTCTTAGAGGTTTGAATAGGAAAATAAAGCAGAATGGCTTTCTTTATCCACTCATTTACCTTCCACTCTTCACCCACCTTTTCCGCCACCCGCAGAACTCCTTCGTCTAACTTATAAATCACGTCAAGAATAACTTTCCGAACCTCTTCATTTTTGAGCAATTCACGGTTTTCCCATGTTTTGTTTATAATATCAATTACTTTGTCCATATTTATAGTTTAATGGGGCAAAGATAGAAAATCAGCCTTTCTCCGTCTCATCTTCAATATTAACTTTGCACTTCAATGAAAAGAATACTGGCAATAGATTATGGAAGTAAACGGACAGGAATTGCTGTTACCGATACAGAACAAATAATTGCATCGGGCCTCACCACTGTAAACACCCAGCAAATCTTTACCTTTCTTGCCGAATATTTTACAAGGGAAAAGGTAGAATGCATTGTAGTAGGCGATCCCAGGAACCTTAACAACACCCCTGCCGAAAGCGCTTATGCCACTCATGAATTTATCAAAAAATTGAAAAGCAAATACCCGGATATTACAGTATATATGATTGACGAACGTTTTACATCTAAAATGGCATTTCAGGCTATGATAACAGGAGGCGTAAAAAAGATGGACCGGCGGAATAAAGCCACTATTGATATGGTGAGCGCCGCAATTATCCTCCAATCTTTTATGGAGAAGAAGAAAGGAAGCAATCTTCCTGCCCCAGTATAGCCATAATTTAAAATTAGTTACTATTTTTGGCAACCCTTTATTATGATATTACCAATTATTGCATTCGGAGACCCTGTTCTTAAAAAGAAGGCCATGGATATAAAAAAAGACCATCCGGGGCTCTCCCAACTTATTGCCAACATGTTTGATACCATGAAAAATGCCAAGGGGGTTGGTTTGGCGGCTCCGCAAGTAGGGGTATCGATTCGTTTGTTTATTATTGATGCGGCTCCGTATATTGATGAGGACGACGAAATAGATGAAGAAGGCCTGAAAAGTTTTAAAAGAGTATTCATCAATGCGCAAATATTTGATGAGGAAGGTGAATTGTGGAAGTTTAATGAAGGTTGCCTCAGCATTCCCAGCATAAGGGAAGATGTGGAAAGAAAACCGGAATTGAGGATTCGGTACGTAGATGAAAACTTTCTGCCTAAGGAAGAAACTTTTAACGGAGTTCGTGCCCGGATAATTCAGCATGAATATGACCATATTGAAGGGATATTATTTACAGACAGGATAAACCCTTTGCGCAAAAGATTACTCAAAAGAAAACTTACCGACATTTCCAAGGGAATTGTTGATGTAAAGTATAAAATGAAATTTCCTTTAAAAAAATAACCTATGAACTCAAACTTTAACATTATTAAAACTATTACCGCAGGCTCTCTTACCCTTTTATTATTTAGTTGTGGTAACGGAAACCAAAGCGCAAATGGCGTCAGCAGGCAATCCTGTTTAGATTCTATTAAAGCTATTGAATCTAAACTCAAAACAATACAAACACCGGATGCATATACCTATAATCATGCCATATCCATTTATACCCGTTTTGCAAATAATTTCCCGAATGATACCATGACGCCCGGGTGCCTATTTGATGCAGCCAATATTTCCATGAGTTTAAATCAATATCAACGTGCCATCAATTTTTACGATACCATCAGTCAAAAATATCCCACTTTTAAAAGAGCCGCCGATTGCATCTTTATACGCGGATTTATTTATGATGATAAATTAAAAGATACTGCTAAGGCCCGCGCCATGTATCAAATGGTTATTGACAAATATCCGCACGACAGCATAGCATCTCAGGCCCGCGCAGCTATTTCCATACTTGGTAAAAGCTACGATGAAATAATAAAAGGATTTGAGGAAAAAAACAAGAATAAGAAATAAAAAAAAGGAGCCGCCCTGGTTCGTTAGGGCGGCTCCTTTAATTAGTACCTTATTTACTTGTTAATGCGTTACAATAAATGGCGCCATTCTATTGGAACTCGTGCCACTCAGCCTTAACATATATTTTCCGGCCGGTAACCCTGAAACATTAACCGGTATTGTTTCTCCCGGATTTATGGTAATGCTATTATTCTGCATTACCTGCCTTCCAATCATATCATATACAAATATGGAATAGGTTCCCGCTTGCAATCCATCGGTTGCAATATTCAAACTGTAGCTTACAGGATCCGGATATATCTTAATTCCACCTGAATTCATTTTTATATCTCCAATCCCTGAAAGATGTGAATGAGGAACATGGATACTGTCACAAGTAGTACAGCCATGGGCATCGGTTATACATAGCAAATACGCACCGGCACAAAGGCTGTCAGCATACTCTCCGCTTGTATCCGCATGGGTATTCACATGAGATGACCAGGTATAGGTATATGGTCCGGTGCCACCGGCAACATATATCCATGCGCCTCCATTACAAAGACCGGTATCTGCAGTTACGGTATCCGTAAAGGTTAACCGTCCGGGTTGATATATGGTAGCAACTGTCGAACTGCTGCATCCATTTCTATCTGTAACCGTAACGGTATAATTACCTGCACTAAGACCGGTAATTGAACTATTGGTGCTGCTTGAAGGAGCCCAATGATAGGTATACGGAGCAACACCACCGCTAACAGAAGTAACTGAAGCAAAACCATTGCTTTCACCGTAACAAGAGTCGTTTCCTGTTACTATAGTTGGAATAGGGCCCGAACTCGAAACTATTGCCCTGGCTGTAGCTGTACATCCATTATGATCGGTAATGGTAACAGTATAAGTTCCTGCGCTAAGGCCTGTTGCTCTTGATGTTGTTTCTCCGGAGGGTGTCCATAAATACGTATACGGACCGGTTCCTCCAAAAACCGAATCAACATAGGCGGTTCCGTTATTGCCGCTGCAAGAGGCACCTGTTGTAAGCACTGAATCTAAAAAAATAGATGATGGCTGTCCAACATGTATTGCAGCTGTACCGGTACAACCATTGTGATCGGTAACAGTAACTGAATATGTTCCTGCCGAAAGATTAGATGCTGTTATAGTAGTTGCTCCACCCGGCGTCCATAAATACGTGAATGGTGAAACACCGCCCGTTATGTGAGATACGGTGGCGCTACCGGTGCTACCTCCATGACATAATACATTCGTTTCAGTAAGTGAAAGTATTAACCCGCTAACACCCACATTAACAATATTGGTATAATCGCATCCATGAGAATCCCTAACAGTTACGGTATACGATCCGGAAGAAAGTCCGGATATGGAAGCCGTAGTTTGTCCGCCTGGAGTCCATAAATAGGTATATGGAGCAAATCCTCCTGAAGCATGGGCAGTAGCAGAACCGGTGCTACTTCCGCAAGTAGCATTGGTAGTTACAACAGAATCAGTTAGGGAAGATGATGATGAAACAGTAGCTATATCAACGGCATTGCATCCATTATGATCGGTAACAGTAACTGTATATGTACCTGCACCAAGACCCGTTACGGTTGCTGTAGTTGCACCGCCAGGTGCCCAATAATAAGTAAATGGAGGAGTTCCTCCGGAAGCAACAGCGGTCACAGTTCCTATATTGCTGCTGCAACCGGTACTGGTAGAAGTTGTTGTTAATATGATTGGAGCAGGACCCACGTTAAACACATACGATGATGTAGTATCGCCTATCGAATCGCGGACAGATAAATAATATGTCCCCGGACATAATTCACTATCCTTTGAGGAATGATTTGTATGATGCAGATTGCTCCAGTAATAGGTAACAGGCGGGTGGCTGGTGGTTACACTAGCTATAGCCTTCCCATTACAGGAATCGCATCGGGTTGCATTGGTTACTGTAACCGAGTTAATTCGAATCTGGGAATTAGCCCGTAAAGCAAATAATGCCAGAAAAAGCATAATTACCTTAATTTTTGTTTTCATTGTGTTTAATTTAAAATTGTTATTTGACTTATTTAACACACCAGTACGCAGCTAAAAGTAAATGGGTTGGGTTACCCTGAAATTTTTATTTATAAAATGGAGGATTTATATTGGTTATTAATAAAATTAAAGCAATAAAAAAGCCCCGGCATTTAACCGGGGCCTATATTATTAATTGGAAAGGACAGCCTAACTTAAGGTTTAGTTTCCCCCACTCATTTGTTTTTGTATATCCGCTTGCATTTCTTCCGCTGTCATAAGCTTATAACCGGAAGGAACTGTAAAGGTATCATCGGTAACAGACTGCTTTGAAACATTAGTAGCAGCAATTGAAATATTCATTCCTTGCTGACTCATAGTATATTCCAATGGAAATCCTTTTAATCCTTGAAATTGGTCACGTGAACCGGAGTATGAAGGAAGATCTTCAGTATAATATACATTGGTTGTATAAGATTGACCGTCCTTGCCAGTAACAGTTATTTCAGCTTTATGGCAAGTATATCCGGCAACTGTCTTAGTTTCATCCGTATATTTAATGACCGGTTTTGTATCATCCTTTTTCTTGGCCGGATCGGTTTTTAATTGATATTTATTTCCCATAACCTCCACCAAAATGATTGGGGCATCGGGAGTAGACTTATCAGAAAAGGTCGTATATTTTTGCATACCCATATCGGTAATGGTTTTTACCTTGCCTGCTTTCATATAAATCTTTAAAGAAGAATTCTGCATCATAGATGCAGCTTGAGGATTATCAATACTCATCGTATATGTAACCACACCTTCAAATGTGTCATCTGTGGAAACTTTAGGTGCAACGAATGCCGTAACTGCAAATCCTATAGCGGCTAAACCTGCCACTGCTAATATTTTTTTCATTTTGTTTGTTTTTTGTTGTTGCAAAATTAAGTTAAATATTTTAATATACTACTATCTACTCTTGAAAACAGGTTATTTCCCTTTAGAGCCCATATTTTTATGAGTATCCTGGGCCATTTCTTCCTGGGTCACCGGTTTATAACCCGGAGGAACTGAAAATTCATCATCGGAAAGAGATTGCTTGTCTATACTAACAGCAATTGTAGTTCTAGTATTAGCACCAAATTTCGCCGTCCATTCAAGCGGAAAGCCTTTCAATCCCTTATATTCATGGCCACAAGAATTAGATGAAATATCCGCCGTATAGTAAACATCTTCATTAATTGAATGTGCTGAATCAATAAAAATTTTCACCTCTGCTTTATGGCAAGTATATCCTGCAATAGTTTTTGTTTCATCTGTATACTTTATTACCGGGTCTTGAATCTGCTTCTTTTTATCAATCTTTACATTGTATTTGCTCCCATTAATATCCATTAACAGTATGTAGTTATCAGGATTATTGCAATCGGTAATGACCGTATTCATATATGAGTCGCTCCCTATAAGGGTTTTCATCTTTTCTCCTTTAATATAAAATTTTGTACTGACTTGACTTTTATTCATTTGAGGATTATCTACAGTGGTGGAATAAGTTATTATTCCCTCAAAGCTATTGTCAGCAGATGTTTTAGGAGCAATAAATGACATTAACGCAAATCCTGCGACAGCAAAAAAAGATATAAATGTTATTTTTTTCATGTTTATTGCTTTTGTTTTAAATTATTTTTTTAATTAATCAATATATTCAAACTTAGTATAGGGTAAAAGCACTTCAGGAATACGAATACCCTTATCAGTCTGGTTATTTTCAAGCAGCGACGCCACTATCCGGGGTAAGGCCAAAGCACTTCCGTTGAGCGTATGGGCCAAGGCAGGTTTATCTTTATCCTTTTTATAACGCAGCTTCAAACGGCTGCTTTGAAAGGTTTCAAAGTTGGAAACAGAGCTGACTTCCAGCCAGCGCTTTTGTGCTGCAGAAAACACTTCCATATCAAACGTCAATGCTGACGCAAAACTCATATCGCCTCCGCAAAGCTTTAAAATACGAAAAGGCAAATTCAAACTTCTTAATAACCCTGCCACGTATTCCCGCATTTCATCCAAAGCCTTATATGATTCTTCAGGCAATCGAATCTGCACTATTTCCACTTTATCAAATTGATGGAGCCTGTTAAGTCCGCGCACATCTTTACCGTATGAACCCGCCTCCCTTCGGAAACAGGGCGTATAGCCGCAGTTTTTTACAGGTAAGTTAGAAGCCTCCAAAACCATATCACGATATATATTGGTTATAGGCACTTCAGCTGTAGGAATAAGATATAATTTATCTTCCCCAATAAAATACATCTGGCCTTCCTTGTCAGGTAATTGACCTGTACCAAAACCGCTATCCTCGTTTATTAATATGGGAGGTTCTATTTCCAAATAGCCTGCTTCCAGAGCTTTGTCTAAAAAGAAATTAATCAAGGCCCTTTGCAATCTGGCTCCTTTACCTTTGTATACAGGGAAACCGGCACCTGTTATTTTCACACCCAGTTCAAAATCAATAATATCATATTTTTTTGCCAGTTCCCAATGCGGAAGTGCATTTTCTCCAAGTTTGGGAATATCTCCTTCTGCATGAACAATTTCATTGTCCTCCGGGGTTCTTCCTTTAGGAACGCTTGAATGGGGTGTATTGGGCAGCAGAACAGCTTTAGCTTGTAACTCTTCTTCTATTTTTCTAGTTTCCAGTTCCAATGCAGTAATTTCTAATTTCCATTTAGCTGTAGTGGCTTTTAATTCATCCCCTTCTGCTTTTTTCCCGGCTTTATATAGCTCTCCAATTTCTTTGGATGCTTTATTTAACTGGGCCAGAATACCATCCAAATTAGTTTGTGTGGAACGGCGTTTTTCATCAATGGCAAGTATTTCATCAATAACGGGCTTGGCGTCAAAATTTTTAACAGCAAGCCTGGATATTACCTCTTCGGTATTTTTGCGTATGTAACTCAGTTCTAACATGAATTTTAATTGTATGGAGCAAATATACTAATTAGGAATAAGGGGTAATGAGTAAGTAATAAGTAAATTGTACTTCTTCTTATATCTTACTACTTACTCTATATTTCTTACTTCTTCTCTTTTAGTAAAACTGGCGATCCAAATAATTCTCGACCACCTGAAGGTTATAGGAAAAACAGCAAAAACCAATGAAAGAATAATAAAGACCAAGGTGAGCGGAGATAAATTCCACCAAAACAAGTTAAGCGTATAAAGTATAGTTATTAATAGCGTCTGAAGCCCATATGAAACATACATGGAACCATAAAAATAGCCCACCTCGCGTTCAAATTTCAAATTGCAATGCGGACAATGCTTATTCATCTTTAACCCATTCTTAAAGCTATACGGATTATTATTTTCAAAAACCTGACCGATATTACATCGGGGACACTTATTCGTAACCGTAGCGTGTATAATATCCCAAATTCGCATATAGGGTACAGGGGTTAAAGCAAATATTAATACTGCAAATATACACCATGAAAGTAGGATATGTAAATTATTAATATCCGCAAATAAAAAAGGAGGAATTAAATCCCTCCTTTTTATTATAGTTAATTGTTCATACTACCGTATCAACTGAACAAATCCGTCTTTTTTATAAGTAGTGCCTTGGCAAACGCCATCTATAACATAATAATAAACTCCGGCGGGTGCTTCTCCTCCACTTTCCGAACTACCATTCCAATATTGAGTAGGGTTGGTGCTTT
>Ga0302197_10003605_pt1 | contig 13957 bp, 16 predicted proteins | sample II_Bog_N2_1_FD_193526 | JGI IMG/M metagenome (GOLD analysis project Ga0302197, IMG submission 193526) | Peat permafrost microbial communities from Stordalen Mire near Abisko, Sweden - II_Bog_N2_1 | ecosystem: Environmental > Terrestrial > Soil > Wetlands > Peat | place: Sweden: Abisko...
GATAGGTGGCATAGGAGTTATGCCCCACTTGGTATACTGGAAGTAGTGAAGTCCAAAACAAGGCCCGGATACCCCTCCGGGCCTTTGCTATTGCAGTCGCCGATTGATCGGGAGGGGTGTTGTCGAGTTGGTGACTCCCCTCCGCCATCTCCTTTGTTTCTTGGACTTTAGCCATATAGGGGGGGGGGGGGGCACACCGCATTCAGAATCCGACGCCCCCCATGCACCAGGGGGGCGCAACGGCCACGGCAATGGCGTAGGAAGTATTTTCTAGTTCCGTGTCACCGTCCGCAGATGCAGCTCCCGCAATTGCTGCTCGGTCGGCGGCGTGGGCGCGTCCACCATCAGGTCGATGGCCTTGGCCGTCTTGGGGAACGCGATCACCTCGCGCAGGCTGCTCGCCCCCGCCAGAATCATCACGATCCGGTCCAGCCCCAGCGCAATGCCGCCATGCGGAGGCGTGCCGTACTCCAGCGCGTCGAGAAAGAATCCAAATCGCTCGTGCGCTTCTGCGTCTGACATTCCCAAGGATCGGAAGATCTCCGCCTGCACGTCCTGCCGGTGGATACGGATCGACCCCGAACCCAGCTCCGTGCCGTTCAGCACAATGTCGTACGCCAGCGCCCGCACCGCGCCCTTGTCCGAAGTCAGCCTGCCAGCTTTGATATCGTCCTCGTGCGGCGAGGTGAACGGATGATGCGCCGCGTTCCACACCTTGGTCTCCTCGTCCCACTCGTACATGGGGAAGTCGGTGACCCAGGCAAACTTGAAGTCCGCCGCGGTGCCTGTCTGCTCGAACCGCTTGTGCTTGTCCGCGTACTTCGCGCCCAGCTGCAGGCGCAACTGGCCCACGCGCTTCCAGATCCACTGCGGATCGAAGTTCCACATCGCCGGCGTCCCCAGCTTCGGCGTCACCACGACGATCAGATCGCCCCCAGAAGCGGGTGCCCCATTCGTGACAGCTTCACCGTCACGGGTGGGGTTGCTACCCAGGAGTTTCGTCTCGATGGCCGCCGCTAGCGGTGCGAAGTCGGCATTCGTCTTCAGCCGGGCCACGTCCAGCAGGTCCAGCCCGCAGTCGCCAAAACCCGCGCGCACCTCGCTCAGCAGCGCCTTGCGCGCCGTGCCGGAGAGCTCACCCACGTCCGGAATGACGAAGCCCAGCACAGGCAGTCCCTGCTCGATCTTCAGCGTCGCGCGCAGCTCCGGCGTCAGTTCGTCGGTCAGGCTCACCATCGCCGGCAGCCGCATGTCCGGCTTGTCGATGCCGTAGTTCTTGATCGCCTCGTCGTAGGTCATGCGCACGAACGGAGTCGTCAGCGCAATGCCGGCGGCCGCAAACGCTGCGGTCAAAAAGCCCTCCACCACGGCGAAGATAATTTCCTGCGTGGGAAAGCTGATCTCCAGGTCGATCTGGGTGAACTCCGGCTGGCGGTCGGCGCGCAGGTCCTCGTCGCGGAAGCAGCGCGCGATCTGGAAGTAGCGGTCAAAGCCGGAGATCATCAGGATCTGCTTGAAGATCTGCGGCGACTGCGGCAGCGCGTAGAACTCGCCGGCATGCACGCGGCTGGGCACCAGGTAATCGCGCGCGCCCTCGGGCGTGGAGCGCGTCATAAACGGCGTCTCAATCTCCAGGAAGCCTTCGCCGACCAAGTAGTTCCGGACGGCCATCGCCACACGGCTGCGCAGCGCAAAGTTCTTCTGCATCTCCACGCGGCGCAGGTCCAGATAGCGATACTTCAGCCGCACCTCTTCGTTCGCAATCGCGTCCTCGGCGGGCGAGAAAGGCAGTCCCTTGGCTTCGTTCAGCAGCAGCAGCTCGTCGGCGACAACCTCGATCTCGCCGGTCGCCATGTTGGGATTCTCCAGGCCCGCGCCGCGCCGCCGCACATGGCCCTTCACGGCGACCACGTACTCGCTTCGCGCCGCGTCCGCCTTGTCATGCGCGCCGCCGACCTTCTCGTCCACAACGACCTGCGTAATGCCGCTGCGGTCGCGCAGGTCCAGAAAGATCAAGCCGCCGTGGTCGCGCCGCCGGTTCACCCAGCCCATCAGAACCACGTTCTGCCCCGCGTCTTTCGCGCGAAGCTCCCCACACATCTGCGTCCGCTGCAAACTACCCAAGAAGTCTAAAGTCACAATCTTCCTATTGTACGAAGTTTGGCTGCTATCGGATGAGGTGAATCGCACAGCCGACACGGATGTTGGACCATTGACGATCGGCTGTGTACACTTCTGCCCCGAGTTCCAGCGCCAGCGCTAGACAGGCCCGGTCGCCCAGCGACAGGCCAGCTTGCCGCGTCGTGCGCCTGAGATTGGCTGCGAGCAGTGCCTGAGATTCGGTGAAGGGCTCTACGCGACCCAGCAGACTCAAGGCTTCACGTGTGCGAGGTGCGTGGGTCAGCCCTAAATCATAGACCTTGGTCCAGACCTCTGCGTAGTTCACCGCGCTTATGACAGCCCCGTCAATGACATCCAATACGTCGTCGTTCAACTGCTCATTTTTCAGAACTGCGATCAGGACGGAAGCGTCAAGAACAGATTCACTCACGTTCAGCTTCCGCCCTGCGTTCGGCGAGGAACTCTTCCAGGATGTCGCGGTCTGCCGGAACAACCTTTCGCACCTCTTCGCGTGCCGCGTTCAGAATTGCCATGATCTCTTCGCGACTGCGCTTTGGCCTGGTTGTCTGACTTTCGGCTGCACGGAGAGCTGCCGTCAGGACAAAGCTGCTTACCGAGCGGTTTTGTCTGGCCGCCGCCTCCGTCAACACACGATGCTGCTCCGGCGTCGCGCGAACGCCCAGCGGTTTTCGGACTGTGGCAGAACTTCCCATGTAGACATTCTGACTACAAAGTGTAGACACGTCAACTCCCGGCTTCGGGTATTGAGCGGCGGGTCGCGGGTTGACATACGACATCAGTCGTACTATGGTGGCGGTATCTGGCCGAGACCTATCCGGCATCGGGCGAGACTGGAGCACTGGGCGTGGCGCACATTCATTGGCAAAAGGCAGGCAGGCTGATCTCATGCGTTGCCATGGGGGCAGCGGTCGGCGCGTTTGCCCAATCGACGGCCCAGCCTCCCGTAGTGCGAGTCTTTCATCCCGCCGATCCATCGCTCACATACGACGTGGCTACCATCAAGCCGTCCGATCCCAGCCAGCCGTATGCGGGCGAGACCCTGCGGCGCTACATCGCAAGTGCATACGGCGTGCCCATCCCCTGGGGCGCGCCGGCAACCGTCTTCGCAGGTTCGCAGGTGGTGGGCGGACCAGCGTGGATCGACAAGGACAAGTACGACATCAAGGGCAAGGCGCCCGACGAGCTGCGCGCGGCCATGCAGAAGATGTCCCATGACGAACACGACGCCGCCGTCAACACAATGCAGCAGGCGTTATTGGCAGATCGCTTCCATCTGAAGGTTCACTTTGAAACGCGCGAGATGCCGGTGTTCGAGATGATCCCAGCGAAGGGCGGATTGAAGATCGCGCAGGCCGTACCCGTAGGTGACAAAGCTGATACCGCGGAAGGGCAGAAGGACAAAGTTCCAGCGGGATCCATGAACATGTTTATCCGGATGAATGGCACAGCCACGTTGGAGGGTAGGTCGGCGACGATGGAGATGTTCCTGAATGCGCTGCGTGGCGAGTCTCCTGACGTGGCCGGCAGACAGATCGTGGATATGACCGGCTTCAAGGGGACTTTCGATCTGAAGGACTTCAGCTTTTCCGGAGTGCCGTTGCCGAATGCCCACGAAGCGGGCGTCAGCACGAATGACCCGGATGCGCCGTCGCTTTCGCAAGCACTGGAGCAACGGCTCGGGTTGAAGCTGGTGCCCTCGAAGGGTCAGGTCGAAGTCGTGGTGATCGACTCCATCGATCGGCCGACGGAAAACTGAGGCGCAGGCGCGGTCGCTACGTGACCGGCCAGCGGTAATGTCCCTTCGCCCGGTGCGGCTGGAAGGCAGCAAGCTCGTTCTGCTGCACGCCCGCGCCGATGTTGTGGACGACCGCCGGCCCGAGCGACTCCACTGACACCACAATTCCCACGTGTGGCAGCTTGGCGTCCAGCAGCCATGTCAGCAGGTCGCCCACCTCGATCGGCAGCGGAAACGCGTCGCCCGCGGCCTGGATGCGCGGAGTCCACACGCAGGCGCCCACCCGCCGCCAGTACGCCTCCAGGTTCAGCACCCGGCGATGATCGATGTTCGCATCCGGCCCACGCGCGCCCCATGCTCTCGGATAGTCGCCAAAGTCCCGCGCCATGTCCTCATGTACTAGCCGCTGCAGATCAAGCCCCAGCCCGTCTCGCGCCGCGCGCACCACCACATCCGCGCACACGCCCGTCGAGCGCGCCACATCGCCCTCGGGATAGGCGATCTTGGTGTAGTTGGGATCGTAGCTGGTGGTCACGCCCAGCTGCTTCTTGGCCGCCTCCGCCAACTTCGTCCCGGAGTCGCGCCCCCGCGCCTGGCCCGCGAGAGCCACAGTGGTCAGCGCGCCCGTCAGGAAGTTCCTGCGCAGCATGGGTATCCATGCGAATAGACACCACCCTGCAAACCTTAGTTCCCGCAAGCGAATTCGAGTTATGGATGGAAAGTCAGATGACGGAAGAATGAAAGGACGACAATCAGGGCAATGAAGCAGCCGTCAGCCGAAATGACCCAAAGCCATTCGTCACGGGAAATGCTCTTCAAACCCGTTAACGGCCGATCTTCGGCGGCGGAGGTGTTGACAATCGAAAGGTTGTCGACATCGGTTTCGCCGCCCGGCTTGGTTGCGCACAGCTTGTCGATTGGTCTTGCAAGGATCATACCGGCCATGGCGAACTGTACCCACATCAAAACTTGTGCCAAGTGAGGGAAAGCAGGCGTGTCTGACGGCAGGAGTTGTCTTCGAAACACGAGTGAAAGTATGACGTACACAAGGTTGGTAGAGATCGACAGCTTGGCAAGTCTGTCCAGGTTCATTCGAGACATGCTTCTGAAAAACATGCCGGCCAGGGGCGCGACCACTGCAAGCACGGTGAGCCAGAGCCAATTGTCGCGGATCAGGTCTTTCATCGCATCATAAATCCTCGGGTTTCAACCCCGTCGCTTTCGCGATTCGCGCCAGCATGCGCGGCCCGATTTCCTCGCCGTCATGGAATGCCCAGGTGAACCTTTCGCCGCCACGCGTAAGCTGGCGATGAGAGCCCGAAGTCCTACCCTCCATCTGTTTCCACCCGATTCGTTCCAATGCCTGAAGAACCTTGCGAGCCCTCGTGCTTGGCCAGAAACTCATGCCGCAGCAAATTTCACGTGGTCGGTCGTCGCCTGATCCCGCTCCAGGTTATCGGCGATGACGCGTAGAGCAATCGCCTGCACCTTCGATTCCGCTTCGCGCTTCGTGGCTCCGTACGCCATCACACCAGGCAATTCCGGAATATCGGCGATCCAGCGTCCGTCTTCTTCCTGCTCGAACTCGATCCGAAAGTTCACGCTCGCACCCCGTGTTGCTGGATACAGTCTAATCCCACGCTCAGGCTTGGCGCAGTAATTTAGTCAGCCCGCTCAGCGCCACCTTCACCTGCGCGCCCGTCGCAAAGCTCTTCACCGTAGCAGTCCCGCTCGCCACCTCATCCTCGCCCAGAATCACGATATTCCGCGCCACCTTGTCCGCGGTCTCAAAGCTCTTCTTCAGCCGGAACGTCCCGTCGCCGACCTCGACTGACAATCCTGCCCGCCGCAGCTCCCGCGCCAGGGCCAGAGAAGCGGCATTCCGCTCCGCACCCATCGGCGCGATGTATGCATCCAGCTTCTTCGCCCACATCCACTCCGGATGCGGCGCGTCGACGGACCTGCTCCCGTCTTGCTCCTGCAGCACCAGGATGAGCCGGTCTTCGCCAATCGCGAACCCGATGCCTGGAGCCTTCGGCCCGCCCAGCATCTCGCTCAGGCCGTCGTAGCGGCCGCCGCCCAGCAGCGCGTTCTGCGTGCCCAGGCCCTGCCCGTCGGGCACGGTGAACTCGAACGTCGTCCGCGTGTAGTAGTCCAGCCCGCGGACCAAACGCGGATTGACAGTATAGGCAACGCCGCACGCATCCAGCGCCGCCCTTACCGCCGCAAAGTGCTCGCGCGATGAGTCGTCCAGAAAATCCGCAATCTTTGGCAGCCCGTCGATGATCTCCTGATCGGCCGGCTCCTTCGAGTCCAGCACGCGCAGCGGATTCGTCTCCGCCCGGCGCTGATTGTCTTCGCACATCCGCGCCTTCACCGGCTCCAGCGCCGCCCGCAGTGCTGCATTGTAGCGCTTGCGATCTTCGGCCGAACCAACCGAGTTCAGGGCCAGCTCCCAGCCTCGCACGCCCAGCTCGTCGAGCAGCGTGGCCAGCATCTCCAGCACCTCGGCATCGCGCACCGGCGACTCCGACCCGGAGCTTTGCGGGCCCAGCACTTCGCACCCAATCTGCCAGAACTGCCGGTACCGTCCGCGCTGTGGCCGCTCGCGGCGGAACTGCGGGCCGATATAAAACAGCTTCTGTAGGTCGCCGCGCGCGTCCAACTTGTGCTCGATGTACGCGCGCACAACCCCGGCGGTATTCTCCGGCCGCAGCGTCAGACTTTGCGCCTTCTCGCTCTGCGCGCGGGCGCGATCCTCCCACGTGTACATCTCTTTGCTGACGATGTCGGTCTCTTCGCCCACGCCGCGCGCAAAGAGCTGCGTGTCCTCGAACACTGGCGTGCGGATCTCGCCGAAGCCATAGCGCGCAAACACCTCCCGCGCGGTGGCCTCCACGCGGTTCCACAGCGCGGTTTCAGGGGGAAGAAGATCGCGCGTTCCGCGCACTGCTTTCAGGATGCCGGGTTGTTTCTGCTGCGTAGACATGAGCTTCCAGTGTAGCGAACGCCACGCTCTTCGGCTGCGCTCGCTTTCCGCAACCGGTCCTTCCGCAAGCCGGTCTGCGGGTTGCCTCGAAAAACAGCACTTCCAGCAGAATTTTGCCTCCCGCATATGCATCTGACTTGGGTAGAGGTAAGCCATGAACCGATTCAGCCGAACAATTGCTCTTGCTACTGTTGCAGCAATATTCTCCACCATTCCGATGTGGGCACAGGATGACCACCGCGACGCCCAGCACTCCGCGGACGCAGACCACCATGACAACCATGCCTACGTGAAGCACGACGAATGGCACAAGGGCGCAAAGATTGAGCACAGCGACTGGGACCGCGGCGAGCCGGTCGACTACCGCACCTATCATCTGCGCAAACCACAGCGCGGCTATGAGTGGCGCCAGGTCGACGGCAACTTTGTGCTGGCTGCGGTTGCGACCGGGTTGATTGCATCCACCGTGATTGCCGCGTCGGCGCACTAGAGCGGCTTCACGATGTATGTGGCCTCTCAGAAGTCTGTGCAATGCAGTTTTCCTTGAGGGAAAACCGCGCGAGCGTTCTTGGCCCCGGACATAGCAATCGTGAAACCGCTGTAACGCCAAGTTTGGCAAGCCATCTTTTGCGTCATCGTGCGCAGCGGCTTCTCCCTGGCGGAAGAAGCCGCTGCGCCGTTTCCAAACCTGCGATCAGCCTAGATGTGGCAATGCACCATGCCACGCTTCTCCAAATAGCGCTGATGGTATTCCTCTGCCTTCCAGAAGGTCGGCGCTAGCTCCACCCGGGTCACAATCGGCTTGCGAAAGCTGCCGGAGGCGTTCAGTTCGTCAATCTTGGCCTTGGCCTGCGCCAACTGGTCGTCGCCGTGCGCAAAGATGGTGCTGCGGTACTGGGTTCCCCAATCGGGACCCTGCCGGTTCAATTGGGTTGGGTCGTGTAGCGCGAAGAACGCATCCAGCAGCGCATCGTACGGCAGCCGCGACGGGTCAAACGTCACCTCTACCACCTCCGCATGGCCGGTGTGGTCGGTACATACTTCTTTATAGGTTGGGTGCTCCAGTTCCCCGCCTGCGTATCCAACGGCGGTATCCAGAACTCCGGGAATCTCTGCGAAACGGGCTTCCAGGCCCCAAAAACAGCCAGCTCCAAATGTCGCTTTCTCAATTGCCACGTTACCGTACTCCTTTATTAGCCCAAAAGGCGTCAATATCCCCACCCAAGAATTGGTTCCCGGCGGCTAACTCTATTTGGATGCATCGGACTCAAATTCGTCGTCCGCCGCCGCATTAAAACCGGATGTATTTCTAGGCCTCTGGAGGCACTCTCGTCAAACCCCATTTTGGGTGAGATACCAGGCTGCCAACACCCGGCATTTTGCTCCGTCATCTACCAGACACAGCCGTTTGCCAGGAATCGAACCAGAACCTAAGTCTCGGAAAATGCGGAGGATGCGAAAGGCCGTCGTCCGCTATCGCGAGTGGGTGGGCTTCCGCCGGCCAAAGCTCGGCTTCTTCTTCACCGGCGCCTTCAACTGGGCGAACTCCGGCACCTTCTTCTTCGGCACCACCTTCTTGCCCTTGGCGGCGCGTTCCAGCGCCATCACCTCGCCCGGCTTCAGCTCACGGAACTCCCCTGGCGGCACATCCAGCCGCAGCGCTCCATAGCCAATGCGGCGGATCTTTTCCACGTGGTGGCCAATCTCCTCGAACATCTTGCGCAACTGCCGGTTGCGGCCCTCGGTCAGCGTCACCTCGTACCAGGGATTGTCTCCGCCGCGCACTAGGTCCACCTTCGCCGGCGCCGTCACAATGCGGTCGCGCCGCCCGGCCCGCACCTCGTCCAGCCGCCCGCGGTCGATCACAATGCCCCGCCGAATCTGGTCCAGCCCACTGTCGGAGGGCACGCCGCTCACCTTCACCAGGTAGGTCTTCTCCACGCCGGCCGCGGCCTTGGACAGCATATTCGCCAGCTCGCCGTCGTTGGTCATCAGCAGCAGGCCCTCGGACAGGTAGTCCAGCCGGCCTACCGGGTACAGCCGCACCTGATCGCCGTGCGGGCCCGCCTTGGGCTTTGCCATCAACTGCATCACCGTCGGCCGCTTCTCCGGATCGTGCAGCGTGGTCACGTACCCGCGCGGCTTGTTCAGCATGTAGTAACGCTGCTGCTCCGGCCCCTGCAGCAGCTTGCCGTCCACGCGGATGTGGTCGCGGCTGGCGTCGTGCTTGGTGCCCAGCTCACTGATGGTGGTGCCATTCACCTGGACGCGCCCGGCCAGGATGATCTCCTCCGCCTTGCGCCTGCTGGCAATCCCCGCCGCTGCCAGAATCTTCTGCAGCCGCTCCAGCTTTGTATCCCCCTGCGCGCCATCTTTCCTTTGCGGGCCGTCATTCTGACTCGAAGAGTCAGAATCTCCGTATTTGCCCTTCTTTCCCCCCCCACCTATCGCCTTCGTCATCTCTGCCTTACCCTTCTGACCGCGGACAAGCTCATCGCGGTCGGTACGCCTGCTACCATTATCGCCGCTCAGCGCATTCCGCGCTGGTGCTATCAGCGTGTCTGCGCAGGGATCAGTTCCTGCTCCGTTCGTGCACCGCCCAGAATCCGTTGCGTCTGCCCATCAAAATTATTCAACCGGGCAACGAAGCGTCCCAGCACTGCCAGGTCCCGGCTCAGCAGTCGCGAATACTCCGCCAGATCGTCGTCCGACATACGCGAGAGGTCGGGCGTACTCATGGGTCCGGCGTCATCGAACCGGTCCTCAAACGCGAGGATATCCGTAAGCACAGCAATCGAGGCGTTCGCTTCGTCTTGCAGGTAGTCGTGCTGGCGGGCATGGCGGGCATAAATCTCCGCCTCCGCCCGCGGCAGCAGCACCACCAGCTCACTCTCCTTGGCCGTGGACCAGACCGAATCCGAAGGGATGGTCGTGGTGGCCAACATTGGCTGGTTCGTCACAGGGTCTTTCAACGGCTTGGGCGGATACGTCAGTTTCAGCTTGCCCCCGCTGGCATGCATCCGGTCGACCCGGTCACGCAGATCCAGGACCCACGCGCTGTTCATCTGGATCGCGCGCAGATCGGCCTGCACCTGCTCATGATCACGCAGGTCCTCTGCGTGCAGGTCCTCTTCCAACTGGTGTCTCTGGTTCAGGTGATGCAGCCACTCCACGCTCTGCTCCAGGCTGATCGCAATCAGCAGTCCCAGCGTGATCGTCCCCAGGTGAATCCAGAAGTCCTTCCACGTATGCATTCCACCGTGCGGCGGATGAACGTCAATCACCGGCGTCTCCTCTTGCTCTGCCTCGGCATCAGCCGCATCTGCGGCACTCGGGATGGATTCTTCTTCTGCCATGCTTGGTTTGCTTGCGTCGAGTGTAACTCCGCGTCCGCGCCGCAGACACCTTACTGCGACACGTTTGCTTTCATGATCGCCGTGCGGATATCTACCTCGCTGGTGCCGCCTGCGAGCACATAGTCGTTCGCCGCCGCAAAAATCCGCAGACGCACCCGCGCAATGCGGACCGTCTCCAGTTCATCCGCCAGCAGAGCCTCATACTCATCCAACTGCGCCGCCGAAAGCTTTGTCAGGTCGAATACCGGAGGATAGGTGCCGCTCGAAAAGCGGGTCTCAAACCCACCTTGGCGGATTCCCAGTTCGCGGGCGCGGTCACGCGTCTCCTGCACCTGGTCCGCCTGAAACGATACGCGGGTGTAGATCTCAGCTTCATCTCGCGGAAGCAGGGTCAACAGCGAACTCTCCTTCGCCGTCGTCCATGCTTCCGACTCCAGAACGTGGTACGCCGTATATCGAGGCGAATCCGGAATGCCATCCGGCCGCGGCGGATAGACGAACACCGCCTTCCCACTGGTCGCCCGCTCAGCGTCCACTCCGCGCTGAATCTCCTGCAGCCAAACGACTACCTTGTCATAGATGGCAATATCAAGCCGGGCAAAGTCTCGATTATGGAGAGCTTCCGCACGCAGGTCCGTCTCAAGCTGGTGCCGCTCATGCAGCCGATGCAGAGCCTCCACGCCCTGCTCCAGGCTGATTGCAATCAGCAGCCCAGCAGCAATCGTCCCCAGGTGAATCCAGAAGTCCTTCCACGTATGCATTCCACCGTGCGGCGCATGTACATCGATCACAGGCGTCTCCTCTTTCAAATCGGCTTCATCGCCACTAACCGGCGCCGAGTCTTCGGTCCCAGGGTCGCTCATTTTCCACCCGCACCAGCCGTCTTCGCTCCCGCCTCGTCCCGAGCCGCATCCTCGGCATCGAGTTCCTTCGTGATCGCTTCCCAATCATCCGCAAACCTGGCCTTAGCCTCATCGTCCAAACGGTGCAGCGAGGCTGCATCGTACAGGCCCTGACGCATCGCGTTATTGGTCCCGTATACCGTCGTGAGCAGCCCCTTGGCGCCTCGCAGCGCCGTGAAGCTTTCAATCACCAGCGCATCGTACTGCTTCAGGTCCGCCTGGCTCATCCTCGCCAGGACCGGCGTCGTCGGTGTCCGACTGTCCGCAAACAGCCCCTCGAATGCCTCCTGTTTGGCGACCGCATCCCCGGCCCTATACCTCAATTCGTTGAATCGGGCCTCCTGCAAGCGATACAGGCGGGAGTAAGAACGGGCCACATCGTCCGGTAAAAGCGCGAGCCGGCCGTCTGCGCTCGCGTTGTCAAAGACCGCGGTGAGAAGCGCCATGGAACTGGTCGCCGTGTAGGGTGTGCCATCCAGTACCAGGGGACGAAAGTGCATCTTCCGGTAGGGAAGGTCCAACTTGCCGCCCGTCGCCTGCAACCTCGCAATATCCCTATGCAGCCCCAGCAGCCACGTCATCTCTTCGTCGTAACGGATAAAATTGTCCTCTGCCCTCTCCTTGTTGACCGCGCACTCCGCCCGCAGCGAGGCGTCCAGCTCATGCCGCTGGTGCAGCCGGTGCACCCACTCCACGCTCTGCTCCAGGCTGATCGCAATCAGCAGCCCCAGCGTAATCGTCCCCAGATGAATCCAGAAATCCTTCCACGTGTGCAGTCCACCGTGCGGCGCATGAACGTCAATCACCGGCGTCTCCTCTTTCGTCTCGTCCTCGGTCGTGCGAATCTCCGCACTCCGCCCTGCCTCGTCGTTGTCTCCGACGAGCGGCGTCCCCTCGGCAATCACTGCCGCCTCATCCGCAAGCGGCAACTCTTCCGGAATCTCCGGTATCTCTGGCATAGGTTTTCGTGGAATGGCCCGTGGTCAAGCCAGACTACCAGCGACACGCAGACTGAGGTTGAAAAAGTTGTCTTGCTTTAGGGTCTTCTAACAGTCCCAATCTGCGATACGCTATCCTCACTTCCATTCCCTATCCGCCTGGATCGGTCCCATCGGTGTAAATCGGTGTCAAGCCTTTGCTTTTGTCTTTGCCCTCGCACGAACCCCGGAGACGTCTATGCCGCTTGAGATCGTAACTCCCGACGAAGCCGCGCCCTCCACCTCCGGCCTGCGCCACGGAGTTCTCTCGCCGCTGGAAACCCTGTCGCAATCCATCTCCGCCATCGCTCCCACCACCTCGCCCGCGCTTACTATCCCGGCCGTCTTCGCGCTGGCCGGCAATGGCACCTGGCTGGCCTATGCGCTTGCCTGCGGCGCCACGCTGCTGATGGCGCTCTGCATCGCGCGCTTCGCCCGCACCTCCGCGTCGCCCGGCTCGCTGTACCAGTTCGCCACCAGCCTGCTGCCGCCGCTGGGCAGCCGCACCGCCGGATGGGCGCTGCTGCTGGCCTATACCGCTACCGGCTCGTCGGTCGTCGGCGGATTCCTCAACTACGCCCGCGTGCTCCTTCCCGCTGCGCACGCCGTTCCCGCGTCGCTCATCGTCCTGGCCGCCACCGCCGCTGCCACCTTCTTCGCCTACCGCGACGTGCAGGCCTCCGCCCGCATGATGCTCTGGATCGAGGCTGCCAGCGTCTCCATGATCTCCCTCGTTGTGGCCGCGCTCCTCTTCCGCACCGGCCTGCATGTGGACATGCAGCAGCTCACACTCCAGCACGTCTCCGGCTCCGGAGTCCGCCTCGGCGTTGTGCTCGCCCTCTTCAGCTTCGTCGGCTTTGAGAGCGCGACGACGCTCGGCCACGAGGCGCGCAACCCGCTGCGCACCATCCCCCGCGCCGTCATCCAGTCCGCCATCCTCGCCGGCCTGTTCTTCCTCACCTGCGCCTACACGGAGACCACCGGCTTCCGCGGGCTCGGCCTTGATCTGGGCGCGTCGCAGGCCCCATTCCGCCCGCTCTCCGCGCTGGCCCACATCCCGTTTCTCGGCCCGCTCATCGACGTCGGCGCCTTCGTCAGCATGTTCGCCTGCACCCTGGCCTGCATCACCGCCGCCGCCCGCGTGCTGCTCAAGATGGCGCAGGACGGCCTCGTCCACCCGCACCTGGGCCGCGCCCACGCCACCAACGACACCCCACACCTCGCCGTCCTCACCATCGGCCTCGCCGTCTCCGTACCTGCTGTCGCTCTGGCCGCCCGCGGAGCCAGCGGGGCGGACATCTACGCCTGGATGGGCTCGCTCGCTGTCTACGGGTTTATCACCGCCTACTTGCTGGCGGCCGCTGCGCTGCCCTTCGCCCTACGCCGCCGCGGCCAGCTCACCCCCGCCGCCGCCGCCCTCAGCATCGCCGCCGCCCTGGCCATGGTCCTCGCCATGGCCGGCACACTCTACCCAATCCCGCCAACCCCCTACAATTGGCTCCCGTATATCTACCTCGCCTACCTCGCCACCGGCCTCACCTACTTCGCCCTCACCAGCCGACGCACACCACCCCATACGCAGTCATTCTAAGTTCCCTCAGAATCGCTTCCTGCCTTGTCCATAAAAAATCCGTGCTTTTATCCGTGGAATCCGTGTTAAGCCTTTGCCTCCACCCCGATGTCCTCGTTCCACACCTCGGGGTGTGCCGCAATAAACCCGCCCAGCAGCGCCTTGCACTCCGCCGAGTCCAGGTCGACCACCTCCACGCCGTTCTCGCGCAGCCAGTCGATGCCGCCCTGGAAGGTCGCGCTCTCGCCCACCACTAGCCGCCCGAACCCGAACTGCCGCACCAGCC
>Ga0302197_10003607_pt1 | contig 13954 bp, 10 predicted proteins | sample II_Bog_N2_1_FD_193526 | JGI IMG/M metagenome (GOLD analysis project Ga0302197, IMG submission 193526) | Peat permafrost microbial communities from Stordalen Mire near Abisko, Sweden - II_Bog_N2_1 | ecosystem: Environmental > Terrestrial > Soil > Wetlands > Peat | place: Sweden: Abisko...
CGCCACCGGCACAAAGGCGCCCAGCATGGTGAGGCCGCGGCTGGTGAGTTCGGCGCGCAGCGCGGAGCTGTCCGTAGGCATGTAGCCCCAGTCGCCGAGCTCAGTGCCGGTGTAGCCGGCATCCGCAAGCTCGTCCAGCATCTGCCGGTAGCCGATCGGCTCGCTGCCTTTGGCCTCATCGAATTCGAGCATGCCCCAGGAACAGGGAGCATTTCCCACCAGAAGTTTGTGCATCATCTCATCTCGATCATCTGCAACTGACTTGTCCAACTTTCATTTCGTGCAAAAGCTTTCAGAGAAAGTACCGCTCCCGCTTGCGAGCTTCTTCGTAACGCGCACGCGCCTCGCGAACAGACTCCATGGTGGAAACCTCGGGAACAGCCACGTCCCACCAGGATTCATAGCCCGGCACCTTCGCGTCAGGGTCGGTCTCGACGACGATGACCGTGGTGCGGTCGAAAGACTTGGACTGCTCAAGGGCATCCTTGAACTGCTGTAGCGTGGTGGCCGTCAAAGCATGAGCGCCCAGGCTGCGGGCATTGGCCGCGTATTCCACCTGGAAGAGCTCGCCATCGAGCTGGCCGCTGGCGGAGCGCGTGTGGGTGGTGGTGCCGAATCCGCCCATACCCAGCGACCGGCTCAGACTGCCGATGCTACCAAAGCCCTTGTTGTCCACGAGTACGATGATGATCTTGATGCCCTGCTGCACGGAGGTCACGATCTCCGTCGGCATCATCAGGTAGGTGCCATCGCCGATGAAGACGTAGACCTCACGGCTGGGATCGGCCATCTTGGCGCCCAGGCCGCCGGGAATCTCGTATCCCATGCAGGAGTAGCCGTACTCCATGTGGTAGCTGTTCGGCGTGCGCGCGCGCCAGAGCTTGTGCAGGTCGCCGGGATGGCTGCCCGCCGCGGAGAGAATCACATCGCGCGGACCGGAGGCATCCCAGATCGCGCCGATGACCGCACTCTGCGCCGGACGGCCGGGAGTGGCGAAGTTGAGCAGCCGATCTACTTCGGCCTCCCACTGCGACTTCAGGCCGGCGATCTCGGTGGCATACTCCGCGCTAACCTTTGTGTCGTGCAGCGCGGCGGTAAGCTGTTCCAGGGTGACCCGCGCATCGGCAACAACGGGGATTGCTCCCACCTTGTAGGCATCGAACTCCGCGGTGTTGATATTCACGAAGGTCACATCGGGATTCTGAAACGCCGTCATCGAGGCCGAGGTGAAGTCGGAGTAGCGTGTGCCGACTCCGATGACGAGATCCGCCGAGTGCGCGAGCCGGTTGGCGGCCAGCGTGCCTGTTGCTCCGATGGCGCCCATCGACTGCGGGTGGTCCCAGGCGAGCGAGCCCTTCCCTGCCTGCGTCTCGCCCACCGGAATGCCGGTCTTCGCGACGAACTGGGCGAGTGCGGCCGAGGCTTCACTCATCAGCACCCCGCCTCCGGCAATGATGAGCGGACGACGTGCCTTGCGGATGGCCGCGACCGCGCGCTGCAGCGAGAGTTCGTCGGGTTGCCCCCGGCGAATCAGCCACACGCGCTTATGGAAGAGCTCTTCAGGGTAGTCGTAGGCCTCTGTCTGAACATCCTGCGGCAGGGACAACGTAACGGCGCCGCAGTCCGAGGGCGACGTGAGGACGCGCATCGCCTCCGGCAGTGCGGTGATGAGTTGCTCCGGACGGTAGATGCGGTCCCAGTAGCGGCTCACGGGCTTGAAACAATCGTTGACGCCGGCGTCCTGCGTGCTGAAGGACTCCAACTGCTGAAGCACCGGAGCGACCTTGCGCGACGCGAAGATGTCGCCCGGTAGGAGCAACACCGGCAACCGATTAATGGTAGCGAGTGCGGCGCCGGTGACCATGTTCGTCGCGCCGGGGCCGATCGAGGAGGTGCAGGCCATCGCACGGAGACGGTTGCTGGCTTTGGCGAAGCCGGTTGCGAGATGCACGCCGGACTGCTCGTTGCGGATTGGAATATAGGGAAAGTCCGGATTCTCCTGCAGCGCCTGGCCGATGCCCGCGACATTGCCGTGGCCAAAGATGCCGAGCATCCCGGCAAAGAACGCGTGCTGCGAACCGTCGCGCTCCACATACTGATTCTTCAGATAGCCGACCAGCGCCTGGGCCATGGTGAGTCGCCGCGTCTTCATGCCGGGCCTCCTGCGCTGGCCTTTTGAAGACGGTCCAAATTCTTGCCGCGCATCGCAGGCAGCGATTTCGTTGCCTGCTCGACAGACCAGCCGTTGTGGATGATGCCACCAGCGGCCTCGGCGATCGCTAATGGATCGTCGTCGCCGGGGAAGACTACGTTTCTTCCCACCATCGCTCCGCGTACGTTGGTTCCGGCAGCCATCGCCGACTCAAGCTGCCGCAAGAAAGGTGCGGGGTCTCCAGCGGATTCGCCGCCCAGAAGCAGGATGGGCAGCGTAGTCGAACGCGCTACGGTCTCAAAGCCGTCGCAGTAGGGCAGCTTGAGCCAAAGATAGCGGCTGCTGTCGCCGAGCGCGGACGCTACACCGGCCAATCGAGCCAGTGCCTCGGCGGTCTTGACGACGGTCCATCCTTTGTCGGTGCGTCTTACGGGAAGCGGCTCCAGAAACATCGGCAGTTGCAACGCATTGCTCTCGTTGATCGCCTGGGCGCAGGCCAGCATGGTCTTGAGTGATGCCGGTTCGATTTCATCGACGCGCAGCAGCACCTTCACGCCATCCAGGCGCCAGTCTTTCGAGATGGCGGCCGTGGCGCCGGTCATGGGATCGTCCAGCTCCCACGCGCTTCCTGCCAGACCACCGCGATTGAGGCTCGCGATGAGAACGCGATTGTCGAGAAACGTCTGCTCTCCCGCCTTGCGCAAGAGTCCATCGATGGTGAGCAGATCTTCGAGGATGTCCATGGTCGCCATCACGCCATCGACGCGGTCACTCGATAGAACTCGCAGGATGCGTGCGAGGTACTCGCGGCGGTCCGCCATGGCCAATGGGTCGTCGCCGACCTTGGTGACGTTTCGTGCCGGATGATCGGCTGCGACGATGTTCAACTTGCCGTCCAGCGCCAGGCTCTTGCGCTGCACGCGAACCTGCGCAGCTTTCCAGGCGAACTCCGGATTCGTGACGCGGAGCTCCATCAACTCGCGCAGCAGTTGATCCGGAAAGAACGCTCGGCTGGAGAAGGCGCTCATGCAGGAACACTCGTCTCTTTCCGATCTTTCTGACTGCGGATCATCGCTTCGACGTCGGCGAGTTCCGGCATGGCCTCCGAGCAGCTCAGCCGGCTGACGACGATAGCCGCCGCGGCGTTGCCATAGTGGAGGCAGTCCGTCAGTGGGAGTCCTTTGAGCTTCGCGTAGAGAAAGCCGGACGCGAAGCCGTCCCCCGCGCCGATCGTGGTGCAAACATCCACCTTGTACGGCGGCAGATAGACTGTCTCCTGCGGCGTGAGCACGCGCGTGCCCAGTTCTCCCAGCTTGGAGACCAGCATGGGAATGCCAGACGCACGCAGCTTGTCGATGGCCTTGTCCAAATCGTCCACGCCCGCCGCCAACTTCAACTCCAACTGGTTGCCGATGAGCACATCCACAAACGGCAGCACGAGCCGGATGGCAAGGCCTGCCTCGTCGGGGCTCTTCCAGGACATGGAACGGAAGTCGACGTCCAGCACCACGGTGCAACCGGCAAGTTTCGCGCGCTCCAGAGCGCGATAGGCCGACTCGCGCGACGGCGATCCGCAGAGTGAGGTGCCGTTGGTGATGAACATCTTGCTCGAGCAGGCAAAGGCGAGGTCCTCCTCCTTCACGTCCAGCATGGTGTCCACGGCATCGCGCCGGTAGAACACCTGCGGAAAGCTATCCGGCGGAGAGACCTCCGTAAGGCAAAGGGAAGGAAGATATCCGGGAGCGACCTGAATGTGCGCGGTCTCGACTTTCTCTTTCTTCAGAAAGTCCACCAGAAACTCGCTGAGGCTGTCATTGCCCAGGCAGCTAATCAGACCCACCTTCGCGCCGAGGCGCGACAGACCCACCGCCATATTCGCGCTTGAGCCGCCGAGGTAGCGCGAGAACCGCCTTACCTGCGGGAGCGGCACATGCGGCTCTTCTGAATAAAGGTCGTAACCCACCCGACCGAGGATGACAACGTCCATCGCACTCACCTCTTCACTACCGGCACGCGGGGGTCTTTATCCTTCCAGGTCTGCCGGACCCACGCGTAGTCCGGGTCGTCGGAGGCGGCCAGCGAGCGCGCGGAACCGGCCAGCGCATTCAGGTAGTACACGTTGTAGCCATGCGCGGCGACCACCGGATGATAGCCCTCCGGCACCAGCACCAGTTCGCCATCACGGACTGTGAGGGTCTCATCGATGCGCCGGTCTGCGGTATAGACCTTCTGCACGGCAAAGCCCTCCGGCTTCTCCACGCGGTAGTAATAAATCTCGTCCAGATCCACCTCGCCGGGCGGGTTGTGGACGTCATGCTTGTGCGGCGGAAAGCTGGACCAGTTACCGGGAGGCGTGTAGACCTCCACCACGATCAGGCGGTGTGCAGCAAAGTCCGGCGGGATCATGCTGTTAATCTGGCGGGTGGCATTGCCGCCGCCACGTATCTCGATGGCGACCTCGTCCGGCGTCACCAGGTGTGCCGGGTTGTGTTCCTCGGCGCGGCAGTAGCAGAAGGCCAGGTCGCAGTCGGTATCCGCCCTGACGGTGAAGGTGGTATCAGGAGGAAGGTAGAGCGTGTACGGCATGCCGTCAAAGACCGTCTTGCGTCCGCCGATATGGCTCCACTCGCCTACATTACTCCGGACGGAGCAGATGCCCCCCAGCATAACGATCGCCAACTCGGTGCCGGGCAGCGTCGCCTCGTAGGATTCACCGCGCTTCAGCTTGCGGACGGCAAACGAAAGGTACTCAAATCCGAAGCTCTCCGCGCGGTCTTCAAATACCTCCGGTCCGACGAGTAGGTTCATCTTCCTTCATCCTTCCGCTGCAACAACTGGCACTTCGTAGGCACAGCGAATGCTACTCCCGACCCAGAAACACCTGCTAACAGGTGAGGATCCCAGACGCGCTGGCGCTCCGTAAGCGCTTACGGGATTGAACTATATCGACCACAAAGAAGGCTGTCAAGCAAGGATGCTAAGGCCATTCTCTCTATCAACCGCTCAGAAATCCTAGGTTCAGAATCGCTCACGCATGGGCCAACATGTCCCCACGCTAGTGGGCAATCGATGCATCGATCACCAGACAAGCACGCGGCCTGATTTCTTAATGAAGAGCGACCAACAAGACGATACCTGCAACCAGTACACAGACCGGAATCCAGAGCTGCACATCAGACACAATAGCTTTCAACATGGAATTACCTCAAGGTTTGACGAGTCTTGCTCAGCACATAAGAGTTCGTCCAGTGCAATCTCCGTTAGCGCTGACAGTTGCGCGGTCGAATCATACGCTCAGCAGATGTTCGCTAGCAAGAAATGAACCACGGAACACTTCCTGCGGGCTCTCCTCCGCGCCATCCCGCTCCTTGGCGCTGGTAATTTTGCGGTCGTATAATCAACCTTCTTGACTCAGGGTCGATTCCGTTCCACAAGGTGAGTGATTGGCTGTTCGACTGAAGGACATCGCCGACGACCTCGGCATCTCATTTGTCACGGTCTCCAGGGTCCTGCGCAACCAGGCCGACGTGGGAGAGGCGACTCGCGCGCGCGTTCTGCAACGCATGAAGGAGCTAAACTACCGCCCGAACATGCTAGCGCGGGGTTTGGCATCCGGCAAGAGCTATACGGTGGGGCTCATTGTGCCGGACCTGCTGCATTCGTTCTTCGCGGAGTTTGCCAAGGGCCTGGGTGCCGGCCTGCGCAGACGGTCGTATCAACTGATCCTCGCATCGGCGGAAGAAGAACCGGAGCTGGAACGGCAGGAGATCGAAAACCTGCTGGCTCGCGGCGTGGACGCACTCTTGATCGCCTCTTGCCAAAGCACGGCCACCGGATTTGAATCTCTGTTGTCCTCCAAGACGCCGTACGTCCTGGTGGACCGTCTACTGCCGAAGTTGAAGGCGCACTTTGTCGGCACAGACGATGTCGCCGCGGGATTCATGGCGACCGAGCACCTGATCAGTCTGGGCCGGCGGCATATCGCACACATTGGCGGTGAACTCATCAGCACCTCGGTCGGCCGGCTAAAGGGATACAAGAAGGCGCTGCAGAAACATGGCATTCCCTTCCAGCAGGAGCTTGTCATTCTGCACGCACGACTAGAAGAGGCAGGTGACCAGATTGGAGCGCGCGCGATGAGCGATCTGCTGAAGTCGAAGAAGCGACCGGACGCCGTCTTCTGCTACAACGACCTCACAGCCGTTGGCGCCATCCGGAGCCTACTTGCGAATGGTCTGTGCGTTCCCGAGGACGTCGCAGTGATAGGCTGCGGGAACCTTCGTCTCTCGTCTTATCTGGAGGTGCCGCTTAGCTCCATCGATCAGTCTACGCAGCAGCAGGGAGAGGACGCGGCAGAACTAGCCCTGTCCCTGATCAGCGGCAAGAAGAAGATTGCTCCAAAGAGCTGGCTGGTGGAACCGAAACTGCTGGCGCGAGCCTCCACCCTCGGCAAGCGCTAAACAGAGCGCAGGGTGGAAGTTGATCTTCAGGTTGGGTATATGCGTGTCGTGCAACAGATCTAGAGTGAACAGGACACCAACCGCATCCACAAACTGCAGGATGTGGCAAACTTTGAAACCGGCGAACCCAAGCTGCGCCAGACATCCCTTGGATATCGGCAGGCGACAGGCTCTGAACAAGGCGAAGACCTCAATGCTGCTGGTACCCAAGGAATCAGCGACAGAGAAACTTGAGCAATGAAACAGGAATCCGCACCGTGCTGGGAGGAGCCTATTGTGCCAGTTTGGTTGTTATCTTATGGCCAGACATCCGCAAATGCTTTGGGATGAATGGCGGGGACGACGGGGCTCGAACCCGCGACCTCTGCCGTGACAGGGCAGCGCTCTGACCAACTGAGCTACGTCCCCAGATTGTTTTTCAACAACTTGGTTATATGTCACATAGAATCAAGCGTTTCGCAGCTTTCGCTATTTTCGCTCTTTTCTACCATTTCGCTGCTGTGGACTCAATTTCGGCCCTTGGTGGACACCACGTGGACACCAAGGTGGACACCAAAAACCGCCACCGCAACGACAGAAATAAGTCTATCAGATGAGCCGGACTTGGTGTCCAGTATCCCAGGGGTGATGTCTTCGAGCCTGGCGTCGGAGATTTCTTCGCCGCCTTGTGAACAGTCCGGTAGTGTTCTCTTGCATAGCCACTCAGATACTTGTTTACGATCTCCAGAAACGGACCACGCCTTGCTTCGTGCATTTGATTGGACAGATACCGCCCATAGTGTTCGCTATTTTTGAAGAATTTACCGTCGGGGTTGCTCTTCCGGCTAGTGCCCATGAAATGCTCCCCGCAACATGCGGTCATATGTTTCGTAGTGCCTTTGCTCCGACGACGGTGGACAAGAAGATTAAGCAAGTCCGCGATGCAGATCACTGCTTCGGCTGAGCGGGGCTCGGCAAGCTCTGGACCTGCATAGCCCATACTCCCCAGTCCGTCGGTATCGGATCTCCTGCAAGTCTCATTCCGTCGCTTGTATCGTCCAACAATTCCTCCAGCGGGTTGTCCGTTACGCTTCTGCTGACGACGCTATCGAACTCCAGGGCATGGTAGTTATTCAGCCGCGTAGAAGTTGTGAGCAGAAGATAGGTGTCGGTACCGAGCGGAGGTCCGACCGGAAACGGATAACCCGGCAGCTTGATGATTGGAGAGAGAATATCTACATCGTCCGCGGGGAACTTCGCCGCCGGTTGCGATATTTTATCCGGTGGAGCTTCATACGGCCACACGACGCTTCCATTCCCCTCGCAATCTATATTAAGTACATAAACCCATTGCGGAGTGGTCTTGCTTGTAGGCGTACCTGTCAGGTACAGATCATATTCACCAACGGGGGTTTTTCCATTCTGGCCGATATCCGGGCCGCCGCTTACCGGTCTCAACGCAAGCGTGTAGGGAAACTGCTGGCGTTTGCTGAGCGCTGAAGACTGCAGAAGGAACCATCCGTTGAGCTTCGCGAGCTTCACGGCATATTTGTTCAACGCTGCTGAGGTTGCATCCGTGGAGGTCTGATCAACCCACTCGGTACGCAGCGGATAGCTTGAACCTGGTGAGCACCCCGCACCAATCTCTTTCGGAGTTTGCACATCGCTATCGATGTCGGAGCGTTTGAACCACGCATAGGAAATGGTTTGACCGCTCAATTTGGAGCCCAGCACATACATGGCTTTCGTTCGATCGGTCGTCAGTTGCGCGGCCAAGTGAGGAGAATTGGCAGTGGGGGGAGGCAGCAGAGCCTGCACAATTTCGTGAGCGAGCGGCGGGTCAAACCAGACCACGCTTCCGCTCGACACACGGCCCAGCGCCTTGGCCGTCAATTTGGCCCCCAGATTCATTGGCGCTTCTGTTTTGCCGCGAGCACCTGTGGCCGTCTTGTTGTGGTTATAGAGTGTCCAATGCGATGACTCCCAGTAGAGGTGATAGTTCCAGGGATCCTCTTCTTTACTCGGATCAGCGACTAGCGTTAGATGCGCAGCATTCACAGCGGCCAGCGCATCCTGTATATCGGCTAAGCCAGGGTTTGCTGTCCCGGTATACAGAAACAAATCAGGACGCTGCCATGGAACGGCTGCCTTCAATTGCACAAGGTCTTTAGCCTTCACCACGCCGTCGGGCGTTTGAATGTGAGCCAGCGAACGGCCCAGCCCCTCCGAACTCATCACTTTTAGCTCAACCGGGGCTTCATTGCCCGCAGGCATCGTTGTAAAGATGCTTCCCGGACCAATGTCGGCCACGATTCCAATATCGAGCAGGACACCTTCGTTCGTGACCGAGACAACGGCTACGCTCGTGGGTCCATTCGCCACCGCTCCACCGAAGAGCGTTTGACGTCGCCGGTCAGGTGACGTATCCAGTTCCGGCTGCTGGTGAATGGAGTTGGGCGCTAATTCCATCGAGACCTGGAGGCGGCTGAAAACGTCGGATGCGGGCCGGTCTTCTGGAAGTGCGTTGAGCGCATCCACCAGCGCCGTCGTGAACGCGCCGTGCGCCGGATCGCGGGTCTGATCATCAATGGCCAACTGGTCCTTCTGCGTTGCCGACAGAATCAACACAGGTGTATTGGGGTCATCCTGAGGAAGTGTGGGCCGCTCCTCCTTAACGTAGGGATTCGGTGTCATCTCACGCTGATCGAACTCGAAGTCGCGTGGCACAAGCTTCCCGCTTAGCAGACCTCGGCCCAGGTCTCCAGAGTGGCAGGAATCAAAGATCGCCGTTACGTGGACTCCCTTGGCCACAGCGGCACGGTAAAAGTGGCGAAGATCGCGGCTGAAGATGTCATCTGCACCCGTGTACCAGTCATAAGGAACCAGCGTGTTTTCGACGTGGCGCTGATCTTTGGGGTCGTCCAGGAGGTTGTAGAGCTGTCCTTCTCCCTGGTCCTTTGGGTAGATGCGCAGAGACCCGTGCGACGACACGTAGAGAACAACGATGTCGCCTTTTTGGGGGATATCGACCAGGAATTTCTGCAACGCTTGCATGATGGCATCATGCGTAGCGGCCTCATCCAGCAGCACGTCCATGTGCGCAGCATCATTTGTGAAATTAAACTTGGTCGTCAGAATCTGACGCATCGCATCCACATCGTTGAGAGGTCCGGCGAGATCGTAATAGATCATGCCTGGCGCGTAGCGCCCGGCAGCCGGCACGCCAGCGCCCAGGCCCTGGATGTCTGCCGCGGGATGGCTGTACTTATCGATCCCAATCAGCAAAGCATATTTTGCCGGTGTCGGCTGCGTATTTTGCGCTGCGGCAGAGCCGGCAATTAGCCACGCCGCCATGAGCGAGTAGACAATTCGAGCGCGCATATAACTTCCTGTTCAAAACGCTAATGGGATGGGCCGTGGGGTCAACCTAGTCCAGGCCTGCATAAAATGCAACACAATTCTTCCAGTTTTGCCGTTGTTACGTGGCTTTCGTGATATTTTCAATTGCACCACGAATTCTCATTCCGATACGTCTCTGGAATCCGCCATCGCCGTTATTCCCCTAGGGAGGTCTACCCTTGATGCGCTCATATATCGGCCCCCGGTGTTTTATCACCGTTGCTGTTGTCGGCATGTGGATTGCGCAAGGCATGTGCGCCGCGCAGACGAATTCCACCCCTGCGAAACAGAGTTCAGCTGCGCCATCGGGCGCCACCGGATTTTCCATCGAAACCGAGATGCTGACCTATCGAGCGCTCGAATCGAACACGGAGGCAATCACCTGCGATGTCGTCGGTGTGATTAGTGGCATAAAACCTGATACCGATCATCCCGCGGATGGTGCGGCGTGTGCGGCTCCGGCCATCCCTCCCCAGACCACAGTCTTCTTGCTTCCATTTGAAAAATCCGAATTGGAAAGCTTTGCCGCCTGGAGCGCAGCCATGACGCAGATGGCGGAACTGCAGCGCAAAGCCGCAAGTCTCGGCTGTCCGGCGACCCAAAAGGTAACGAAAGCCGGCACTTCAGCTTCCTCTTTGAGTTCGTACCTGAGTCTTACGCCGGCTGGCCCTCCCCTAGCATTGGCGCAAGCTGCGCTTGGCCTCTTGGAATCCGAAGAGGCAACCATGGCAGTCAGCGGCAACATTGGGGATCTCGCGCTAATGAACGGCCTCGCCCGAAATCTAATGGCTCTCCACATCGCGGTGGTCACGCCTTCATCCTTGCTACCGGCAAGCCTCTCTGTGTCGGACGATACAACATCGCCCTTTCTCGCCAGCAAGAGCAGGACGCTGTTAGCCAGCGGTTGTCTCTCTGGCCTTACGCCCAAGACCGATCAAGCCACCCAGACGATTGCAGACATCACCAGCTTCATGGACTCTCTCGGTCCAGCGAAATCTTCCAAGACGACGACGCCTCCGACAACCGTCACGCCCGCGACGAATACAACCACTCAGGCACCTGTGAGTACTGCGAGTGCCCTGAGCGAAATCTTGCAGGCGGACGGTTGGGCGCAGCGGATGGGATACAGTTTCGACACCGATACAGGAAGGCTAAAGCAGCCTCAAGCTGGAAGCTATGTCCTGATGGTCAAGGCGCTTGAATCAGGCGGGTCGGTGACCGGCACAAGCAACATCCTAGGGGTGCGGCTTCGCTATAGCGGAGGTTCCGTGGCAACATATGCCTTATTTGCTCTGGATGGTGATCTTGCCTGCTCGGGAAACGTCTATGATTACGTGGGCCCGCTGAAGGGGAAAGATTTCGAACAGCGGTTGCGTGAATTCCATATCAATCCGGCGCAGCAGGTGATTCTGCATAGCAGCACCTGCCCAGCGAGTGGTTCGGCGGCACCTGCAGTGCCTGCGTCAAATCCTGTTCGTTGAGCACGCTCTCTAACGATTCTCGTAATAAGGAGAGGTGGTTTTCTCGAGGAAGGAAGGGCATGCGCGTTCAGCGGCTGATCGGCTCGGCGGGAACTGCGCTGTTTTTGTTGATTGCTGCCGTCGCAGATGGGCAAGCGGCACATCGTGCGCGATTGATTGTTGAGACCGGACAGTCTCCGGTAAATTCCGTTGCAATCTCATCAGACGGCAAGTTTGTTCTAACGGGACACGATGACCATACCGCACGCCTGTGGGACGTAACCACTGGAATGGAGTTGAGGCGGTTCGCGGAACATACCGGTGGAGTGAATACAGTCGCGCTCTCACCCGACGGACACCAAGTCCTCACCGGCAGCAACGACGGAACAGCGCGGCTATGGGATGTAAGAACGGCCGTTGAATTGGGCTCCTTCCGTGGGTCTGGGGGAGTGAATGCCGTTGCCTTCTCGCCTGATGGAAGACGAATAGCCCTTGGTAATGATGGTGGAATCGCACAGTTGTGGGATGTAAGAACGTGTCTTATGACGAGACAGTTCCACACAGGGTCAGGCGATGTTCAGTCCTTGGCATTCTCTCGCGATGGACGGAGTCTTCTCGTCGGCATGAGTACTGGTGAGGCCCAGATGTGGCGCGTGAAAGGCGCAAAGAAGATGCCTCAGCACTTTGAGGGCGGTCTTAGCGTCGCATTTTCTCCAGATTCAAGGTACGTCCTGACCGGGGACATAAGCACTATAGCGAGATTGTGGGATGCAAATACTGGTGAAGAGCTCCGTCACTTTGACGTGGATACAGCGGCTTTATCTGTGGCCTTCTCTCCCGACGGTGGCACCGTAGTAACGGGAAACAGAGATGGATCAGTGCAGTTGTGGGATGTCAAAACAGCCGTGGAACTGCATCGCTTTAGTGGACATAGCTCCTTTGTAAATGCCGTGGCCTTCTCCCTGGATGGAGGCAAAGTCCTTAGCGGTAGCTCGGATGGCACAGCCAGACTATGGATGATTAAGACCGGGATGGAGATGGCGCGGTTTCAAGGTCACTCAGATGTAGTAAGCTCTGTCGCATTTGCTTCTGATGGAATTAATATACTCACCGGCAACGGAGGCAACGAGACACGGCTGTGGGATACATCGCTCGGAAAGCAGACCGAGCGGTTCATCGGCCACACTGCTTCCGTCAGTGCAGTTGCCTTCTCTTCCGATGGACATAAGGCTATCTCTAGCAGCCGAGACGAAACAACTCGACTGTGGGATATTGAAACGGCAACCGAGTTGCAGCGGTTTGAGGGTCATGCCTCCGGAGAATTGGGTTCCGTAGCCCTGTCTCCGGACGGCACCAGGGCTTTGACAGGTAGTAACGACAACACGGCCCAACTTTGGGACGTCAAAACTGGTGAGGCTCTCCAACGATTCGCAGGGCATACCTTGCTGGTTAGTTCAGTAGCTTTTTCCCAGGATGGACAGAAGGTCCTCACAGGCAGCTGGGACCAGACGGCCAGGCTGTGGGATGTCGCTACTGCTAAAACTCTCATGAAATATGAGGGACACACTATGTTTGTGAATGCTGCGTCTCTGTCGAATGACGGACATACTGTTCTCACAGGTAGTTCAGACACGACAGCTCGACTATGGAATGCTGAGACCGGGGTGGAAGTGAGGCGCTTTCAAGGGCACTCCTCGCCTGTCTATTCGGTGGATATCTCCCCGGATGGGCATACCGTACTGACCGGCAGCGCTGATAACACGGCTCGGCTATGGGATGTCCTGACTTCTGAAACATTACATGTGTTTGCAGGACACTCTGCGGGTGTGAACTCCGTCACATTTTGTCCTAAGCGGCAATGCGTTCTAACGGGTAGCGATGATGGCACCGCCCGCCTCTGGAGCACTGACACGGGAGAGGAACTGGCTGCTCTGGTTAGTTTTAGAGATGGCGGTTGGGCCGTTATCGATTCCTTGGGGCGCTTCGACACCAGCGACCTTGACGGCGATGCACCGATGCATTGGGTTGTCGATGATGACCCGATGCGGCCGCTGCCGCTGGAGATCTTCATGCGTGACTACTATACGCCGGGATTGCTGGCGCGTGTGATGAGGGGTGAGCTGCTGCCTCCTATCCGGTCAATTGCAGAGATCACAAACCGTGTGCAGCCGCAGGTCTCCGTGAAGAGCGTAACGGCATCCGCGACAATGCCGGTGAGGGTGGATGTGGTAGTACATGCGGAAAGTCACAGAGAACCGAATTGCGACGAACACGGCAACCCCATAAGAGATGCAAGAGGTAACATTGAAATGCAGTCTAGCGGCTTGCGAGACTTGCGGCTATTTCGCGATGGGCAGATGGTCGCGGACGGGTATCGCGAAGGAACGCTCGATGATGGCGACTACGTCTTCCGTAATGTGATGCTGAAGAGCGATGCGAAGAAGGTGACGTTTACCGCATACGCCTTCAGTACCGAACGGATCAAGAGCCCTACGGCGAGCCTG
>Ga0302197_10003611_pt1 | contig 13947 bp, 10 predicted proteins | sample II_Bog_N2_1_FD_193526 | JGI IMG/M metagenome (GOLD analysis project Ga0302197, IMG submission 193526) | Peat permafrost microbial communities from Stordalen Mire near Abisko, Sweden - II_Bog_N2_1 | ecosystem: Environmental > Terrestrial > Soil > Wetlands > Peat | place: Sweden: Abisko...
GTGGGTTGTGGCGCGTGCGAATATGCCTGCCCGCTGCAGGAGCACCCGGCGGTCTACGTCACCAGCATCGGCGAGAGTCGCTCACCCAGCAGCCAGATTCTGCTCAACAGGAAGTAAAGGAGAACGCCCCGTGGTTTTTCGCTCGAATTACGCCTCATTCCGATGGATCCTCACCGCCTCAGCACTGCTGCTTATTGCTCTTGTCTTCCCAGGCTGCAAAAAGAAATCCATCGACCCGTTCCCCGCTTCCGGCGCTGTCACCGGCTGGGAGAAGACCTCCGACACCCGCACCTTCGCCGCCAAGGATCTCTACCAATACATTGACGGCGACGCGGAGCAGTACATCTCCGCTGGAGTTGTGACCACCTCAACATCCGACTACAAATTTCAGGGCCAATTGGAAGCCACTGTGGATGTTCACACCATGAGCGCCGCCGATGGCGCCACCAGGATCTTCCAAACCGGCGCCACCAATGACGCCAAAACTGTTTCCATAGGCGACGCCGGCGTGGCATATGGCCAGAGCGTCATCTTCCGCAAAGGTCCCTACCTGGTTCGTATCGTTGCTTTTCAATCCACCCCCGGCGCGTCCGACGCTCTCCAGGCGCTGGCCCGCGGATTGGAAGCCAAACTTTGAACCGCCCGCGCCCCGCGTCGGGCCGCATTGCATCATCACGAGGTGCCAGATGAAAAATCGCCGCGAATTCCTTCAGGCAGCCGCAACCGGAGCCGTGGTTTTAGGCTCGCAGAGCAAGCTCGGTATGGCTGCCATGTTCGACAAGCAAACCGCACACGGCGATTCCGGGAAATCCCGCGTCGTTGTTGCTCGCGATCCAGCCCTGCATGGCGCCGATGGCCAGCTCGATGAGAAGCGCGTCCTCGATCTTCTTGACCGCGCCATCGCGCACTACACGGGCCGCGACAATCCAGTCGAAGCCTGGAAGCACATTGTGCCCGTCGGCAAAGTCATCGGCCTGAAAACCAACGGCCTCGGCGGCAAGGGCATCTCAACCCACGCTGCGTTGGTCATGGCCGTGGCCGAGCGCCTGCAGCAGGCCGGCGTCAAGCCCGGCGAGATCATTGTGTGGGACCGAAACCGCCGCGATCTCGAGGTCTGCGGCCTCACCATCAATACGGACCCGAGCAAGATGCGCTGCTACGGCTCCGATGTCTCGGGCTATGAAGACACGCAGGAGCAATGGGGCTCGGCCCGCATTCGCCTCTCGAAGATCCTCACCCGCGACTGCGAAATGGTTATCGGGTTGCCCATCCTCAAGGACCACTCAATGGCCGGCGTCACCTTTGCCATGAAGAACATGTACGGGGTGGTCGATCGCCCATTTGACCTCCATGCCGGCGGGTGCAACCCGGGCGTGGCCGACCTGAACTGCGTACCCGTGATCCGTCAGAAGGTCCGCTTCACCATCGGCGACGCCATCTCTTCGGTCTACGACGGCGGCCCCGGCTTCCACCCTGAGCGGCTCTGGCAGCCGAATGCTCTCATTGTTGGTGAAGACCGCGTAGCCATCGACCAGACCGCATGGCAAATGATCGAGCGCAAACGCGCCGAGGCAGGCATGAACACCCTTGAGGCTGCCGGCAAGCAGCCACGGTACATTGCCACCGCAGCCGACGCCACGCACCAGCTCGGCTTTAACGATCCCCAGAAGATCCACCTGATGGAGATTTAACGCAGGAGGTTCGTAACCATGACTCAGCAGGCCGCTCCCACAACGCCGCCGCAAGGCATCACCCGCCGGGAGGCTATGCTCCAGTTGCTTCGCCTCGGCGGAGTTGCCGCGGGCACTGCGGGCGCGGCCTTCTGGCTTAGCAGCAAAAGCGCTCGCCCGCTTCCGATTGTCGCCACACAGGCTCGCCGCGATCACCGCGCTGCGGCCGATCCGCAATGGCCGCAGCTCACTGTTGTGCAGGGAGGCGAACCGCGCGCCCTGGTTCAGCGCTCCCTTCAGAACCTCGGCGGCATCGGTCGCTTCATCGGCCGCCAGGATGTGGTTGTCATCAAGCCCAACATCGCGTGGGATCGCACTCCCGAGCAGGCCGCCAACACCAATCCCGAAGTCGTTGCCGAGGTCGTTCGCCAGTGCTGGCACGCAGGAGCAAAACGGGTCATCGTCACCGACGTCAGTTGCAACGAGCCTCGCCGCTGCTTTCAGCGCTCCGGCATCCAGGCCGCCGCGCACGCCGAGGGCGCTGAAGTCATTCTTCCCGATCCCGATCTTTACCGCGAAGTGGATCTGGGCGGCGTGGTGCTCAAGAGCTGGCCCGTCTTCATTCCCTTCCTTGAAGCCGACAAGATTATCAACCTGCCCATTGCCAAGCACCACGGGTTGGTTGGCGCCACTCTCGGCATGAAAAACTGGTACGGCATCCTCGGCGGCCAGCGAAATCGTCTTCACCAGCAGATTCACCAAAGCCTGGTCGATCTCGCCAACTTCATGCTTCCCACCGTCACCCTCATGGACTGCTACCGCATCCTGTTGCGCAATGGGCCAACCGGCGGGAACCTTGAAGACGTGGCCATGAAAAAGACCATGGTCGCGGGAACTGACCCGGTCGCTCTCGACGCCTACGTCGCCAAGGCCTATTGGAATCTTGACCCCGAGCACCTGCCATATCTGCAGATGGCCGCGACGCACGGTCTCGGCACCGTCGACTTTGAGAGCCTCCACTTCACAACCAGTCAGCTCGCTCTTTGAATACGGGTCGTGCCCGGCCACCTGCTTCCCTCAATCGAAGGCGACCAGCGGACGGTGAATCAAAAGCAACAATCTCAAGCAGGGACGTCATTTTGATTGGTGCTACAGTGAACAAATGACGCTTCGTCTTGCCCATGAGGACGGCGATCGTGTGCTCGTATCTGGCCCGCCAGTGGTCCACCTTGCTGGCCTGCACCCGGGCGGACTGGAAATGAGCCCGCACCCCCATTTGATACTCCATGAGACAATGCTCTCACCTGCTGTTTCCGAGAGCAGAGTGCCAATGAACGTTGATCGCAGCGACATGGATAGTTCGTGGTCCCCCGATGCAGCCATGGACAACGATCGGCTGGTCAGGGCGATTCAGGATGGAGATCGTGAAGCTGAGCGCGCCTTTGCCGCGCGCTATTTGCGGCCCGTCAAGGCAATGTTGCTGGCTCGCTCCCGGAATCCGGATCTAGCTGCCGACCTGTTGCAGGACGTAATGATCGATGCAATCTGCGCTCTGCGCCGAGGCCAACTGCGGGAACCCCAAAAGCTTTCCTCGTTTGTGATTGGCATCGCCCGTAACCGGCTTAATAATCACTACCGGAGCACGGTTCGCCAGCCGGAATCGCTTGAATTCCCAGATCTTCTGCCGGATTCCTCGTCCCATGCGCAGAAATTGGAGGAGCAGGAACGCGAGAATCTGGCCATGAACGCCATTTCCAGCCTCGATCCGTTGGATAAAAAGATTCTGCAAATGACTCTCATAGATGGACTTAAGCCTGGAATCATTGCGCAACGGCTGAGTTTGAATCCAGACGTGGTCCGACAGCGAAAACTGCGGGCGACACGCCGTGTAATTGATTTTGTGCGCCGTCAGTCACAAACGGAAAGTTCAAACCACATTGTTGTAGGAAAAGTAACATGACCGATTGCACTGCACCACTGATTGACCGATGCCTTGAGCGGTATATCCAGGGAACTCTGCCCGAGTCGGACGCGCGGAAGTTCGAGGAGCACTATTTCGACTGTCCCGCCTGTCTGGCGCAGGTGGAGGCGCTTCAGGCTGTTGCGCAGCAAATGGGCAGCAAGCCTTTGCAGCCTCGCCGGGCCCCCATTCCATGGCCGGTGCGGGTCGCAGTGCCTGCGGCCATTGCCGCTGGATTGGTTCTGGCATTCATTGGATTCCATCCGTGGCGTCAGCCGGAACAGCAAATCAGCCGAGCCGACCTGCGCGACGGCAATCTCAATCTTTCGCTCGACAAGACAGGGCAGCTGCATGGAGCCGACGGCCTTCCAAAGAAGGATCGCGATGCGCTTCAGGCAGCGCTTGCCACAGGCCGCCTTGAAGCAAGCTTCCCTTCCGATCTTGCCGCCAGTCAAGCTGAAACAATGTTGGGCAACACGGCTGCAGCCTCGCCATTCCAGGTGATCTCGCCAGTCGACCGGGTCGTGAGCGATGACCGGCCAGCGTTCGCCTGGCAATCGATGCCCGGCGCCACCGGCTACCGGGTTCGCGTCTATGCAGGTGGGTATCGCAAAGTTGCAGAGAGCCCAACGCTGCATGGACTGAATTGGCCATGCCCAGTTGCCCTCGCGCGCGGTCAAAATTACACCTGGACCGTTACCGCAACCAGCTCGACCGGCGAGGTCAGAACTCCCGCACCGCCTCAGCCTGAGGCAGTATTCCAGGTGATGGGCTCCGCTCCCGCCGCCGGAATTGAGAGCGCGCTCCGCGGCCCTGCCAACGGCCACCTTCTGCTCGCCGTGCTCTATGCCAAAGCCGGCGCAGTGGACGATGCCGGGGAGCAGTTAGACCTGCTGGCGAAGGAGAATCCCAACAGCCCGATCGTGGCCCGGCTCAAATCGTCCCTGAATCAGGCGACGCCATCACCCATCAAGACAAAGGCCGCCCAGTAGAACGGGTGCGCATACTTATCGCTGTGCATGACCTGTAATTCGGCCATGCGCAGCGATTCCGCCTTGCTGAGTCCGTGCAGCATGTTGCGGTGGAAAGCGATCATCAGTTCGGTTGTGCTGGAAGCTTCAACTCTCCACGCGCTTGCCAGTGACCCGTGTGCCCCGGCCGCGAGGGTCGCCCAACTCATCCCCACCAGGCCCTCCCCGTCTTCGAAAGAGCCCTTCCCTGTTTCGCAGCCTGAAAGCACAACGAGTTCCGCTTCGAGGCGCATGGCTTGAATCTCCCTTGCCCGCAGCCAGCCCGCCTGCGGCGCACCGCTGGACGAAGCCAGCAGCATGTGGGAGGACATGGGTTCGTGGTCGTCGAAGACTCCATGAGCGGCAATATGCACCACGTCGTATCCCGGCGAGGCTTTCAGGAATTCATCGAGCGTGGCTGCCTTGCCGATGAGCGTGCGCGCGTTCTTAGGGCCATAGAGCTTGCTGACAGCGAGGGTTTCATCGGCCTGCTCCTGAGTCTGGCCGCCCGGATTGCCCATGGCCAGCACCGTGAACGCCGGATGCTGCCGCGGAACCGAGGCTTTCAGCGCTTGAAGAACGGCAAGCGACGGCACATAATCGACGGCCGCCTGCTCCAGAAGATAGTGACCATCCGGCCGCTGAAGCGTTTGAAAAGGCGCCTGCCACAGTACACCATCGGGCACCACAACCAGTGTCTTTGCATTGCGCAACTGCGCTTGTGCCGGCGCAATCAAAGCATCGTAGAGCCAACGCGCATTGACGCCAAACTCCGGATCGCGGCTGGCCAGTTGATCGTGATATTGCCGGACACGCTTGTCCAGATCATTTGCAGTGACCGCCAGTTTGTAGCCGTGAATTGCGGCGGTTTCTCCCTCGCCGCGCGTTACGGCATAGAGGTAGTTGCCGCTTTCGGTCAATTCGTACTCGAGCAGCACGGTGGTCCGGTCCGGAATGAGAGCCTGCATATCCTTCAACGAGAGAGGGGTAAAATCGGCCCGCCGGATGCGCAACTCCGGATGATGCACATAGAGCTGCTGGCGATAGGCGGCGAGTTCGGCCCTGGCCTTGTTGACGCTCTCGTCAAGCGCAATTCTCTGGGAGGGATCGACTTCCGGCATGCTCGCCTGGCGGTCCGCCTGCATGTCGAGCGCGACAAAGCGGCTGCGCATGCGCGCCTCCTCGGCCCGCTCGTCGTCGGACAGAGCAGCGTCGACAGTGAGGCCGTTGCCGGTGAACACATCCAGGAGAATGCGCCCCTTGCCGCGCTCCGAACTGTTCAGCGCGACTGGCCAATCCTTCTGCATCGACGCAACGAGCGCCAAGAGGCGATAGGGTTCCGTTCTCTTCTCCATAAAGCGCTGCCGCGCGGCCGCGCCGCCGCTCACGTTGTCGCGCATGCGCTCGATGGTGGCAATGGATTCCTCAAGGGCAGCTCGAGCTTCCTTCAGTTGCTTCAGTGCCAGGTATGCGCGACCTTCGACATAATCGGCGTTAAACAACTGTTCAGCCATGCCCCAGCGCCGGCAGAAGTCCGCTGCATACTTGGCATGCCTCAAGCTTTCCGCATAGTTCTTGAGATCGAAATTGGCTTCGGCCATAATGCGGACGGTCTCGGCAAGGCCTTCCTTGTCCTCTACGTCGGCCCCGATATATCGGCCCTCCTGAAGCAATTTGAGAGCGGCCGCTGGGTGATGGTGCTCCAGTTCAATGACCCCCATCTCCGCCGTGGCTTTGGCAGTGATTGATTTCATCTTGATCTCACGGCCGATTTGCGCTGCTTCCATCAGCATGCGTTGGGCGTCTTTATCGCGCTTATCGAGGTCGTAGTAGTTAGCGAGATTAATGAGGGATGTCGCGATATTGAATTTGGTGCCGACTTCGCGCTTGATGGCCAGGCTTTGCTCGCAGAACTTGATCGCCGTGGGATAATCGCCTTCCGTTTCATGCAGCATGGACATGTTGTTCAGCACGAAGGCCTCGCCCAGCCGCTGATTGTTGGCGCGCGCAATGCGCAGCGCATCGGTGAAGGCTGCCTCCGCCTCGCTGAACCTGCCCAGGTCGCGCAACGCATTGCCCATGCCATTCTCTGCGCGGGCCACCGCTACTTCGTCTCCGATCTGGCGGCTAAGGCGCATCCCTTCGTTGTCGTCGTCGATCGTCGATTGGAAATCCCCCATATCGAGGTAGGACATGGCGCGGTTCAGAATTGCATTGGCGCGGTTCTTGGGCGGAGCATTGGCTGCCTGGTACATGGCCAGCGCCTGGTTGTAAACGGTGATGGCCTCATAGGGATCGCCATCGAGAGAAATCTGCCGGGCCAGGTTCGCATGCGAATCCGCGGCCAGAATCGGCAATTTTGCGCGCGTGGCGATGGCTTCCGCTTCCATGAAGATGGAGCGTGCGGTGTGCGGATCTTCCTCCGCCTGCTTGAACCCAATCTGCCTCACAGCGCGAAAAAGGCCCTCGGTTATGCGCGCGGCATCGGCTTCCTCGATGGCTTGCAGCGCGTCCTGTTGACGCATGGCGACAAGCTGCTTGGCGAAGCCCATTTCGGCCTCGGAGAACTGGGGCGCGGGGGGCGTGGCTGGGGCTGTTGGTGGGGCGGCAGCGGGGGGCGTGGCTGGAGCAGACGGCGTGATCGATGCCGGCGAAGTGGCCGGGGACTGGGGTTGCTGGGCGTATCCCGACGCGGAGGAAACACCGCCGCCCGTCAATAGAATGAGAATGAGAATGGCCGCCAAAGCCGACCCGAAGATCAGCCGGAAATCGTGCAAGGATCGATCTTGTTCGCGCATCAGACCTCTCGTCAGGGCAAGTTTTGCCCGGTGATGAACCGTGAGCTGGTTTAAAGGGTAGCTGGACCCTCCCAGCATACATCCCGCGTGGGTTTCCTGAAGGCCCGGTATTGGGCAAGTGCGAGGGATTTGCGACCTTCCCTGCCAAAACCAATTCGGAGACCAAACACATGAACGGACATGGCAGGCTGGAACCCCCATGTCCGCTTGTTTTTTGCGAAAGGAGACTTCCCTTCTCACCCAAGAAACCCGAGGTTGGAAGCGGAAAAGCTGCCGATGTTTGGAAACACACTGGGCAGGTTTGCCTGGCTCACCCCGAACCATTGCGCCAGTGTTGCTCCGTATTGCGCAAGCGCCGTGGTTGGAATCAGCGTGCCCCGGTTGTTGGCATCGTTTTCGCTGCCCAGCACCAGGGATGGGAAGTTGCCGTAGAACGTGCCTCCCTTCACGCCGCCGCCAAGAATGAAGTGGTGGTTGCCCCAGGCGTGATCGCTGCCATCGGTCCCGCTGGGGTTGAGGGTGCGCCCGAACTCAGACGCCGTGAAGGTGGTGACATTCTGCGAGATTCCCAGCTCTTGCGTCGCCTGGTAGAAGGCAAGCACAGCCTGGCTGAGTTGCTGCAGCAGGGCCTGCTGTGTCTCCAACTGGAGACCATGCGTATCGAAGCTGCCAAAGTCGCAGAAGAAGATCTGCCGCGTCAATCCCAGTTGACTGCGCACCGACATCACATTGGCCACCGTCTGCAACTGGGCGGCCAGCGGATTGTTGGCGGGGAAGACCGTGGTCAGGCTCGATGTCTGCAGCAAGCCGGTCAGCGTGTTGGCATAGTTGTTTCCACGCGTGATAACCGCGTTGCCGGCCTGCACTAACTGCAATCCATTGTCGAAGGTCAGCAACTGCTGCATGCCCGCGGCTGTTGCGGGAGCATTCTGAATTCCCGTTATGGTGGCCATGCCGGTAGCGCCCGGATTGCCGGAAATGGGCGGCGGCACGGTTGCCGGAAAGGTCTGCTGGCCGGTGCAGAACAAACCGCAGTCCGAGGTGATGGTAATGGGAGGAAAGACCGCGCTCGAGTTTGACCCCTGCATCAGATCGGTAATGCGACCGCCCCAACCGCTGGAGGCAATCCCGTTCGGAATTGCGCTCTGCCATTGGCTGCTCTGATCAGAGTGCGAGAAGAGCGCGCTCGGCACAATTGCCAGGTTGTTGGTCATGTAAGCATCGCGGTTGAGCGGCTGCACCAGGTTGCCCACGTTGGCCAATACGGCCATTGTGCCCTGGTTGTAAAGCTGCTGCATCTCCGGCATGGATGGATGCAGGCCATACACATCGTTCCCGTTCGCAATCGGCAAAAGAGATCCCTGTGCCAGCGCCAGTCCCTGTCTGCCTTGCGCATACAGACTGTAGTTCTGCTGCGCCGTTGAAATTGGAATCACCGTGTTGTGCCCGTCGTTGCCACCGGACAGAAAAATGCAGACCAGTGCCTGGTATCCGCCGCTGGTGGGCGCCGCAAGCGCATTCATTGCGCCAAACTTCGACAACATGCTGGTAGCGCCCAGCGCAGCCGCTGTACGCACCGTGTCCCGCAAGAACTCTCTTCTGCTTCGAATTAACATATCGATCTCCTCCTCGCGATTTCTGCTGAGTCAACAGCAGGGGTTTTGTTGGAACTCCATTTGCCCGCGGAGCGTTTGCCCCGCGGGCCGCTGTCAACTCAATGCCACACGTTGTAATAGTTGGAAGTGAGGATAAGGAAGCATGCCTCCTGCACCTGTTTAAGACTGCCGTTGGGATTGGCAGCAACCGCCGAGACGATGGCCGACTTCATCGCCGCCGGCATCACGCCATGGGTCAGAGTCAGGTCCAGCGCACTGACCAGGGTGGCCGGATTGGCCGCCAGCGGCAAGAACGGGGTGAGGTCGATCGAAGTTCCGGGCCCCCAATCCGTCACAGGGTTTGAGTACTGGCCCATGAGGTAGGCCACCTCGTTTGAGCGGAGGATGGCGTTGTTGGGCGTGAATATCTGGAACTCGCCGCCCATCACCGAAGTCCCCGGAACCACGTAGTTCGGTGCGTAGTAGTTGAACACGCTGTCTGCCGAGTAAACATCCTCTCCCATGTTGGCCAAATCGGTACTGTAGTAGTTCTGGTTAGTCATCTGGCCGCCAAATGCACGGTAGATGCCCGCGATGTACAACGGCGGCTCCTGCAAGTGACCGTCAGTGGGCTGGTCGTTTCCGCCGTTGTCGTTGGCGCGTGCCTCGGGGTCAAGCAGAATGGCCGTGACCACCGCCTGCATGTTGCCTCGATTGCCATTGCCGTCGTTGTTGAAAGCCGCCGCAACGCGCGAAACGTAGGCCGCGCTCGGATTGCTCTTGACCAGGTGCTGGATGAGCTGGGTGGCGACGAATGGGCCCACGTTGGGATGGTTGAAGATGTTGTCCAGCGCGCCATCCAGATCTTCCTGAGGCGTAAGGCCGGCCGGCGCCACATAGCCGTTGAGCAATTGCTTGGAGCCTGCGTCATGCTCGGAGGGCCAGGGGATCATGTTGCCTGCGTTGTAATACTCGCCCCAGTACGGTGTGGCTCCGGCCGCCGGCGCATACGTCCATCCGGTGTAGACGCGCGCAAACTCCGTGACCGTGAATTGTGAGTAAGTTGGAATGGGGATGTTGTTACTGTCCACCTGCACCGATCCATCCGGGTTCAGCATGACTGTTCCGATGGTGAACAACTGCATCAGTTCTCGCGCGTAGTTTTCATTGGCCACGGCGCCGGTCGCCGGGTCGGCCATGGCGTTGTTGCCCATGTCCAGGTACTGTCCCATGGCCGGGCTCAGCGTCACATCTTCCATGATCTGTCGATAGCTGCCAAACGCATCGGCCAACAGCGTGTTTTGGTAACTGACCATGTTGGTATTCCAGATGATCTTCTCGAGCGAGGTCACGAAGATCTGGCTAAGCGCGAAGGCGACTCTTTGCCGCAATTGGTCAGGATTGGTGACTGCATTGGCGAGGAACTGGTTCGGCATGCCGCCCTGGTCCCCAGTGATCATGTTGTAGTTGGAGACTTGCGGCATTGTGACTTGATTGTTGATCCACGCCGGGAATCCCAGCGTCTGCACCGTCTCTGCATCGGTCGGAGTAGGACCAAATGCCGCCTGCTCCAGGAATCTCCTGGCCGCGGCAGCGCTCACCTGCGCATTGGCCACGCCGACCTGCACCGGAAATGCCGCCGAAGTGACCGAATCGTTGCTCACCGTGAGGTTGGCCGGGCCCGATTGAGTGGTGAGCCCCGAGACTGTGAGCGACCCTGAAGAAGCGAATGTTGTTGTCAGAGCGGTTCCATTCAGCATGGCTACTGAATTGGCAATGAACCCGCTGCCGGTGATGGTTGTGGAGAAGACACCCAGCGGGATTTGGCCGTTGCTGCCCGCAGCCGTAATGACGGGCGTGGGCGCCGTAAGTGCAATGGAAGCGCTCGCGATCCCGCCGATCCCGGATACGGTTATCAAGTCGGTGCTCGAAGCCGGCATGGCTGCGGGCGCGGTGTAAAACCCGCTGCTGGTCACGGTTCCGTAGGTTGCAGTCCAGGTGGCGCCTGTATTCGATGTGAACTGCTGTGTGGCTCCGAGGGTAAGGCTCGCGCTGGTTGGAGAGATGGTGGTTGGCACACTGTCGATGACGGTAACGACGGCGCTGGCCGATCCCCCTGGACCGGTCGCGGTCACGGTTGCAGTTCCCGATGCGGGCCAGGTGGACGGAGCGGTATAGAGACCTGTGCCGCTCACCGTTCCCGAGGTCGCCGTCCAACTGGTGGCGCCTGACGAGGTGAACTGCTGTGTCGAACCCAGGTCGAGGCTTGCCGTGGTGGGCGAGATGGCTTGCGGCGGCAGTGGGACGAGCGTAACCGCGGCGCTTGCCGAACCGTTTGGACCGGTCGCGGTGACAGTTACCGCGGTGGACGCAGGCATAGTTGACGGCGCCGTATAGAGGCCGGACGACGTGATGGTTCCCGCGGTTGCGGTAAAGCTTGTTGCGCCGGACGAAGTGAACTGCTTCGTCGTACCAAGGGTTACAGAGGCCGATGTGGGCGAGATGACCTGCGGTGTCAAAGCCTGGAGCGTAACCTTGGCGCTGGCGGAGCCGCCGGGACCAGTCGCCGTGATTGTTACCGCGGTGGATGAGGGCATGGTGGATGGAGCGGTGTATAGGCCCGAGGAAGAGATGGAGCCGGCGGTCGCCGTCCAGGAGGATGCGCTTGCCGAATTGAATTGCTTTGTCTGTCCAAGCTTGACCGTCGCCGAAGTGGGCGAAATGGTTTGCGGACTGACGAATGTTACGGTAAAGACCGGACCCCACAGACTGCCGGGATTGCTCACCTGCACTGTTCCTGTACCGGGACTCGACTGATAAACGCCGGTCTTCAGCGTTGTCGAGTTCACATAAGTAGTGGAGAGATTGTTTCCATTCATCTCCGCAGTGGCTCCCTTCTGGAAGCCGATTCCGGTGATTGTCAGCGTCGGATTGCCTGTGACAAGCGGGCTGGGGTTGATGGCCGTAATAGTGGGGCCGACGGGCTCAAGGTTCACATACGTGCACCCGATCGTATTGTCTGCGGCAACGGCCTCGATGAGAATGCTCGCGGCAGGAATTTTGGACGGCGCGGTGTAGAGGCCGCTGGTTGAGAGGGTTCCCAAGGTGGAATTGCCCCCCACGATACCGTTGATCTCCCACGTCACAGTCGTGGTGGCAAGGCCGGTTACAGTCGCTGTGTATTGCAGCGTTGCATTGACTCCGAGGTTGGTGTAGCCGGGGCTTAAAGTTACGACTGTTGCCGCGTGCGCAACGACCGATGCCAGAACGCAAAACAACAGGGGAATTCCCTTCAGATGAGCTTGCTTCATTCCATGACTCCGTTGGGGTGGAGGGTTATGTGAGTGCCGCATTCTTCAGCGGCAAAACGAGCGATGCATGGTGCAGGAACTCCATCGGCGCACCACGCACAAACAGGGGTCCTGGCCCGATGGGCCCTGGTTGGGGGCGGCGGACCGAAGGCGGTTGCAGGCGTGGGGCTGCCGGCCGCTGCAATCTGGGGAAACGAATTTCAATTCGAGGGATGCTTCCATTTCCAGGCGCCACTCGGAGACTTCCGGTGAGCACTCGAGAGAATGGGCCGGCCTGTCCTCTTTGCAGGCGCGGCACAGTCAGTAGTAGGAGGCGGGAGGATTTTGTGACGAAGATAATTTATTGTTCAGAGAATTTTATACATTCGAAGGCTGGCTTGGCCGCCTCACTTCGGTACCGATCGGACGAATTCAGTAATTGGAGCGGAAATGTGGTTCATCCTGAACAGCGGGCACGCCCTTCCAGGTGTGCCCGGCTTTGGTTAGGCTAAGGTTTAAGCTGGCCCGCTAGCGGGCATCGCGGGTTGCTCATGTCCACCTGGTACCCACGCCAGATCTCCACTCAGGACGTAAATGGCAAGCGCCGCGGCCATAAGGATCGCGCCAACCCAGAATCGCCAGTCGCGATGCATTCTCCGCCAGTAGGGGCCAGGATCGGGCTCACCAACGTCACTGCTATTTCCTTCGAGGTTATGCTTGCTTCCAGTCATCTCATCTCCCTTGCCAACCGACCGCTCAAAACGCACCTAGCAGATAGCAGATCAGGACGATGAGGAGAATGGTGCCGAGCCCAATTCCGGCTCCGCCGCGGTAGCCCCACCGGCCGTAGCCGTAGTAGCCGCCGCCCCCGCCGAAGACGAGCACCAAGACAATAATAAGTAGGATGAGCATCTTTGATCTCCTTCAATCCCGGATTTAACTCCCGGGTTCTGTCATCGGTTGAAGACGTTGTTTGTATCAGCCCCGCCATGTCGACCGAGGAGGGCGCCGATTTACTGAATTTCCATCACCAATTGCGGATGTTCCTGCAGCGGGGGTCTTCCATTTCAATGCCAACCCAATGGCACCGCCCGTCTGTGAACTCACTTGCCGCTTTGGGGTTCAGACCCTTGCACCGCAGGTCCTCCATCTCGATTGTCACACCTGTCAGCAGCGCCTTGCTGCCAGGGGCATCTGCTTCAACTGCTACCATCCTGCACCGGGAAGATTGCATCTCGATCACCATCCCCTAGAGCGGGCCCATGCGCGTACGCCCGATCAAACAACCATGATCAGATTGAAGCAATGTGGGCAGCAAGGGATGCTCAATAGTGAACACCGCGCATCGGTTCATATAGAACGACCAGGACTGCGGCCAATGAGATGCGCGCATGCCGAGCCTGATTATGTGCAATACGCCATGCGTTGCCGCTTTAGGGATGCGCCATTACTTTAAGGCAGCACAGCAACCGGCAAACTCTTCAATCGAGCGGCACACCCGGTCCCTCTGAACGCCGTCAAAGACCTACCGGCGAAGCGAATAGTCCCACGTTATGTATGAAGCACTTACGCTGAAGCCTAGCAGCCCGTGGTGCAAGCAGCTGAATTCCAGAAGGTCCGGCAT
>Ga0302197_10003615_pt1 | contig 13939 bp, 12 predicted proteins | sample II_Bog_N2_1_FD_193526 | JGI IMG/M metagenome (GOLD analysis project Ga0302197, IMG submission 193526) | Peat permafrost microbial communities from Stordalen Mire near Abisko, Sweden - II_Bog_N2_1 | ecosystem: Environmental > Terrestrial > Soil > Wetlands > Peat | place: Sweden: Abisko...
GAGTTCCCGCGTTCTGACCGTGCTCGACCGCGCCAGCGGCGGCTCGTATCCGCTCAGCCTTCCCGGCGTATACCGCGTCAGCGTGAACTCCGGCGGTTCCGCGGCCCTGGCTTTCGTCCAGAATTCGAATTACGTCTACTATCCCCTCAAACTCACGGCCGCTCAGGGAATCGCTTTTTCTGGCGGCTCCGCCAACTGGCCCAAGGCCGCTGTGGACTGCGAGCCGCAGAATGCGCCTGGCTATTGCCTCTTCCAGGCGCAAAGCCCCGATTCCCTCGATACAAAAACCAATACGTATTACGGCGCGCCGCTGGTTTTCGACCGCCCCGTCAAGGCCGTCTTTTCCGCCGATGGCGGAACCGCCTACGTGCTCAATTGCGGGCCAGAGTGCGGCGGCGCCAATGCCTCGATCACCGCGCTGCCGGTAGCTCCGATGATTTTTCTCATTGGCCAGCAGTCGGGGTTACTGCCTTGCAACACCACCCCCTGCACCAACCCGAAGGCGGTCGCCATGACCACCATCCCGATTCCAGGCGGCGCCAGCAACGCGCTTGTCGATACATCCACGATCTACGTGGCGGGCCAGAAACCTCAGATAATTCAAGGCCAGACGCTCTTTGCCGGAAATCTGACCATCGTGGATTATTCCAAGACCCCTGCCTCCGTTTCAAACGCCATTCCGATCAGCGATGGGGCTCCCGGCGCGGTCAGCCGCATGTTGCTGTCCGACGACAATACTCTGTGGATCGGCATGACGCAATGCACAAACGGCGTGCGCGCCGCCACCGGCCAAGCCTACGGTTGCCTCACCATGTTCAACACCGCCAGCAACACCGTAACTATCGAGGCGTATGTTGGCGATGCCACCGGAATTGCCTCGGTTACAGGCCTGCACAAGATCTACACGGCGGAGGGCGGGCAGGTGTACATTTACTCCACCAAAGACGGCACCTCGATCGACAACCAGTATGTCACCGTCACCGGCACGGCCTACGACGTGGCCTATATGGATGGACTCACCGACGGCAACAATACCGTCTACTGACCCAATGGCGGCCGATCCAGTTGCGGAGTTCCCAGCCACGTCGGCCGACGTCCTTGCCATTGCGGCCCACCGCGACGACGTGGAGCAGACCTGCGGCGGAACCCTGCTGCGCATGGCCTCTCGCGGCCTGCGCACTGCCATTCTCGACCTGACCCAGGGCGAGGCCGGAACCCGCGGCACTTCAGAACAGCGCGCCGAGGAAGCGGTGGAAGCCGCGCGACTATTGGGCGTCGTCTGGCGAAAAGCTCTCGACCTGCCCGACGGCGCGGTTGAAAACAACCTCGACAATCGCATCAAGATCGTTCGCGTCCTGCGCCAACTCCGCCCCCGCGTGGTCATTTTGCCTTACTGGCAGGCCCGGCACCCGGATCACGCAATCACCGCAACTCTTGGCTATGAAGCCTGCTTTCTCTCGGGCCTGGCCAGGGTGGACGTTGGATTGCCGCCCCATCGTCCTTTCAAGATCGTTTATGCAAGCCTCTATGCCGACGTCCGTCCCAGCTTCGTCGTTGACATCGCGCCATTCATCGAGCAGCGCCACGCCGCTCTGATGGCCTATCGCTCTCAGTACGCCAACCAGCCCGCCGGCAGCGCGCTATTTGTGCCGGAAGAAGAGATTCGCGAACGCACCTTTGCCGAGGCGCGCCACTATGGCCTGCTGGCCGGTGTGCGCTACGGCGAACCCTTCGTGCAAAAGGAAGTTGATTTGGTAGACGATCTGACTTTGCTGCCCGTCCAGACGCTCTAGAACGCTATCCAAGTGCTGGCCATGAAATTCCAGGCATCGAATGCGAGCCTTAGGACAGTTCCGGCCCGGTCCCCGAATTCCTCTTGCTTCGATATCTTGTGTAAACTCTTTGTGGACAGGGACAGGGTAGAATGGCTCTGTCTTATGTTCCCTTGCTAAAGTGTTCTTGGGAGCGGAGGGTATTTGTGACGACGCAGAAGTGGGATCCGCTTGCATACGGAAAAAACGGCAAATTTGTGCATGGGTTGGCCAGCGGAGTACTCGAGTGGCTGGGAGCCAAGCCCGGTGAGCGCATCCTTGACCTGGGCTGCGGCGACGGCCAACTGACCCACCGGATCATTGCCAACGGCGCCACCGTTGTGGGCGTGGATAAATCGCCGGACATGGTGGAAGCCGCGCGTGCGCTTGGCATTGTGGCCATGCAGGCCGAAGCCGAGTCCCTTCCTTTTTCCGATCACGCATTCGACGCAGTCTTTTCCAATGCCGCCCTGCACTGGGTTCGCGACCACGACAGGATGATGGCTGAAGTACACCGCGTGCTCAAGCCAGGCGGCCGCTTTGTTGCGGAGATGGGCGGCCACGGCAACATCGCGTCCATTCGCGTTGCGCTGACGGCAGTGCTGGCGCGGCACGGTCACGGCGACCGCGAAGACGGCGTGAATTATTACCCCACCCCGGAGAGCTATGCGCAGCGGCTCGCCAAGCACGGCTTCAAAGTGCAGCAGATTGCCCTTATCCAGCGGCCCACCCAGTTGCCCGAGACCGGAATGCAGGGATGGCTGGGAACCTTTCGCCGCGGCGTACTGGACGGTCTGCCCGAATCCGTTCGTGAGACGGTGGTCGAGGAGACGACCGCCCTGCTGGCGCCTGTACTTCGCGATGAACAAGGGGATTGGACCGCCTACTACGTGCGCTTGCGGTTCATCGCGTCGGTCTGACATTTCCTCGATTTCCTTATCTGGCTCAGCGGCTGAACCACATTCGCCCGCCGACTGCCACCAAGGTAAGGGCGAAGATGCGCCGCAGCCAGAGCTCTGGAATGTGCTGGGCGCCGACCGCGCCGAAGTATCCGCCCACCAAGAACCCCGCTGCCAGCAGCAGCCCCACGCGCAGGTCGGCGTTCCCCTTGCGGTAGTACTCCATGAAGGCGAAGATGCCCACCGGCGCCAGCAGCGCAGCCAAGGAGGTTCCCTGTGCCTTGTGCTGGTTCATGCCCAGCAGCCAGATGAGCGCGGGGACAAACAAGACGCCGCCGCCAATTCCCACCACGCCGGAAATCATTCCCACCACCAGCCCAACCAGCAATATCGTCCAGGTCACAAGAGCCTCCGCAGTTCGTGGTCGCCAAGGAATTCTCGACCCGCGCTTTCAGCGTAAACCATGGAGTTTGGGGCGGGCGCCGGCCGGGCGCGCAGAGCGGTTGCACAGTCTTCGCGGCGATGCGGATGCAGCGTCGGCGCGCGAGTCCATAGGCTGAAGGAAATGGCTGGGTTCGAAGGGTTCCTACACCAGCTCAAGCGCCGTCGCGCTTTTGCGGGGTGGAATGTAGCTTGTCGCGCGCCAGGCAATGGCCAGCTTTTCGCGCCCGAGAAGCTTGCGAATCTGGCCGTGGGCGTGTTCCGCCCAGGGGCCGCGATTGTCCAGTTTGATATACGACTGCCAGTGGCGGAGGGCAGGCCGGCATTGGCCCTTGCGCTCGTAAGCCAGCGCCAGATTGTAGTGCGCGTCGGCGTAGCCTGGCGAGAGCACAACGGCCTGGCTGTATGCGGCGATAGACTCATCGGGCCGCTCCAGTTCGTCTAGCACGTTGCCCAGATCGAAGAAGGCCAGCACGTAGCCTGGGTCAACTTGGGTGGCGCGGCGGTAGAGTTGCTCGGCTCGGGCAAATTGGCGCAGGTGGAACTGAATGGTCCCGAGGTTGATGTAGGCCGCCGCGTACTCCGGATCAAGCTCCAGCATTTCCTCGTAAAGAGCGATGGCGCGCTGCTTTTCGCCAGCCTCCTCGGCCTGCACTGCCGCCAGAAAACGGTCTTGCATGCCGATTGGATCGACCGTTCCAGAACGGCGCATGGGAAATAGCTCGGAGCCGGCCGACGGCCTCTCAAGACGCTCGAAGTCGAAGAGCAACTGGCGGCGGATGGGATCAACCATGGCGCCGTTGTGGCGGAAGGCCAGCCGCGTCCCGGTACGCACCAGGCAGGCCTCAAGCATGGGATTGGTCATGCCGGCCACAGCCTTCATCGCCAGGATCGAGTGCCGAATTGAGGCTGCGGAAACACTTTCCTCGCGCAGGGCGCGAAGCGTCCTCAACTGCCCAAGATCCTGAAAAGTGTAGGTCTGCTGCTGGGCAACAATCCCTGCTCGTTCCCACCCCTGCAACTGGCGGCAACTGATCTGCAAGATGCGCAACACGTCCTGACGGCTATAGCTGGTCACTCTTGAGTGCTCCTACCAGTTGCACGGCACGGCCTATGGGCCTTAACTCGTGTTTTGAACGCCCCCCAACACGAATGCCCGGCAGAGGCCCTGCGCGTAGCTCTTGGAACAGTTACGGAGGTACCGCTCTTGCTGCGATTATGCCAAGAGTATGCGTGGATAAGCAGACTCGAACTGCCGCAGCTGCAAATAAACACGTGGATAACGAGTACCTGACTTGGTTCACACAAAGGCCGGGGCGCGATACGACCTGTGGAAAACTCAAGGGAAATGCATGAAACCCCGTGCAACCCGGTCAAAACCGGAAAGGCGCAGACGCAAGAATTGCGATCACCCGCTCACCCAGCTTGCGATCGCTGACGAGAGCCGACGCCGACCCGCCGGACGATTCAGCGCGACGAGCTACGCATGGACGAAGTAGAATGCTCCTTCTCACCGATTGAGGGATCTGCGATGAAACTGTCTTGCTCGAAGTCATACCGCTGGCTGTCGGTGCTGGCGCTTTTTCTACCTCTTGTTCCAATTGTTCCAAATCTTCAGGCAAAGGAAGCCGCCGCCGGCCGCCAGCGCTGGACCGAGGCGCAAGCCAATGCCTGGTACGCTCAGCAGCCCTGGCCGGTGGGCGCCAATTTTCTGCCCTCCACCGCCATCAACGAGCTGGAGATGTGGCAGGCCGAGTCCTTTGACCCCGCCACCATCGACCGGGAGCTGGGTTGGGCTGAGGCCATCGGCATGAACACCATGCGTGTCTTTCTGCACAATCTGGTCTGGGAGCAGGATCCCAAAGGCTTCGAGCGCCGGATCGACGCCTTCCTGGTCATCGCCGCCCGCCACCACATCCGCCCCGTCTTTGTGCTCTTCGACTCCTGCTGGGAGCCGTTTCCCAAGCTCGGACCGCAGCATCCGCCCATCGCCGGCGTGCACAACTCCGGCTGGGTGCAGGCGCCGGGCGCGGCCGTTCTCGCCGACCCCACCCAATATCCGCGTCTGGAGAGATACGTAAAAGGGGTGTTAGGCGCCTTCGCCAACGATCCACGCATCTTGGCCTGGGACCTTTGGAATGAGCCGGATAACGGCAACGACGACTCTTATGCCAAAGGCGAGCCCAGGAACAAGAACGAAATCATCCTTGCACTGCTGCCGCAGGTCTTTGCCTGGGCCCGTTCCGCGCACCCCAGCCAGCCGCTCACCAGCGGACTCTGGCACGGCGACTGGACCTCGCTTGCCACCATGCCGCCGCTGGCCCGGGTTCAGGTTGAGCAGTCCGACGTCCTGAGCTTCCACAACTATGGCTGGCCGGAGGATTTCGAACAGCACGTCAAGCTCCTGGAGCAGTTTCACCGCCCGCTCATCTGCACCGAATACATGGCCCGAGGCGCCGGCAGCACCTTCGATACCGTCCTCCCCATCGCCCATCAGCATCGCGTCGGCGCCATCAACTGGGGTTTGGTGGCAGGCAAGAGCCAGACCTACCTGCCCTGGGACTCGTGGCAGCACCCCTATGTGGACCGCCAGCCTATTATCTGGTTCCACGATGTCTTCCATCCCGACGGCGCCCCCTATCGCCAGCGTGAAGTGGAGATCATCCGCACCCTCACCAACGAAAAATAGGCGCTTTCCATGACGCCATGGCAAAACGAGGCAACCCTATGAATCGGCGTTCCTTTTTGCGTACAGCCGCCGTGCTCGGCGCTCCCCTGGCGGCGCCTGCCTTGGCTTTCAATTCTGGCGCAGCGGCTCAGGCTTCAGGTGGCCAGGCAAACGAGGATTCGGCCACCAACAGCAACTCTGAAAGCATTCGCCGAATTGTGAAGGCCACCGCCGCGGCGATGGCCATGCAGAGGCGTGACTGGGAGCAGGGCATTCTGGCGCAGGCGCTGCTTGAGGCCGGCGACCGCGAGAAGGTGATTCTGTTGACCAAGGCAGCCATCGTTCAGCGCACCCCGGACGGACGGCTTGGCGTGGTTGTCTCCGGCAGCCCGACCGACCCGGCGATGGGCGGCGCGGCCTATGCACAGGCCGCCGAATGGACTGGCGACTCAAAGATGCGGGAAGCTGTCGAAGGACTTCTGGGCTGGATACGAAGCAAGGCTCCCCGCAACTCGGAGGGCATCCTGTTCCACACATTCAATGCGCCGGAGATGTGGTCGGATGGCTTCAACGCCGCTCCGCCGTTTCTGGCCGCAATGGGATTCCACGATGAAGCGCTTGCCCAGATCGATGGCTACCGGCAGCGGCTTTGGAACCCGGAGAAGAAGCTGTTCGCACACATCTGGGACGACGGCAAGCGGCAGCTCAAGGATTCGAGCTTCTGGGGCGGCGGCAACGGCTGGGCCGCCGCGGGCCTGGCGCGCGTCATCCGCAGCCTGCCCCTCGAACGCCGCCAGGACCGTGAGGGTTTGGCCGCGTTTGCTCGCGAAGTACTGGACGGATGCCTCCAGCATCAGCGCGCCGACGGGCTGTTTCATAACGTCGTCGATCAGCCGGCGACCTTCGTCGAAACGAATCTGGCCCAGATGCTGGCCTTTGCCATTTATGAGGGGGTAGCCGGCGCGTGGCTTCCAGCGAGCTACAAAGCGCAGGCAGACAGAATGCGTGCCGCCGCCCGCCTGAAGATGGATGAATACGGCTACGTGCAAGGAGTTTGCGGCGCGCCCAATTTCGACCAGCCCGGAACCTCGACCGAGGGCCAGTCTTTCTCCATCATGATGGAAGCCGCCGGCAGGTAATCTGCACTCCCCATGGCGCGGAGGGTTGAATCTCAACAGGCACTCAGGAGTGTCTGCACGGGTGTCTGCTGCGCATTCAGCAACACGTCAAGCGATTGCGGGCAACGGCGACAACCTTCTTTCCATACGGGGATCGAGTTCGCAGCGTCCGGGTCAACCGCGGCCGCTAAACCCTGGCGATCCTGTTATCCTTGACAGGTGATTCAGCGCGCACAAATCAAGGGATTTGCGGCCATGGCCCTGCTGCTGGCCGTGGCTCTTACGGCTTGCCACAAAGAAGAACAGGCGGTGGTTGGGGTCGCGCAAAATGCGGTCAGCGCCGAGCATCAGGCCCAGGCCGCCGCCAGCAAGAGCGACCGGCAGCGGGCCGAGCTTTCCCGCATTCCCCTACCCACCAAGAGCCTGTATGTTGATATTCACGAGCCCGGCGCGTGGGCTAATCCGTTTCTTTCCGTCGACGCGGATTGGCTGAACCTGCGCGTGACCATGACCGACGCCAACCCCAGCACCATGGGACAGGGGACAATGCTGCGCCCCGAAGCGGCTCGCCGTCAGGAGGTTCAGTTACGCCCCGCTGACCTGGTGGATGCGTTGATCGCGCTACCCCCCGGCGCCTGGCGATACGGTCGCGTGATTGCCGTGGCGGAGTCGCCGCTGGCCAATCGAAGCGACCGTCCCAAGGTTCGCCGCAATGTGGAAGCCGCCATCCAACAGCTCAACGATCTTGGCATTGTGGTCGAGGAGTGGCCTGCGCGGTAAACTCCCGGCCTGGGAATCATTCATCGCATGTTTTCCCTGCTAGGGCCTGTTCAGCAGCTTCTCGGGTTCGCCGTCTCTGCTTGAAGCATGGCACCGACTCTGCTAGTCTTCACTCAAACCGCGACTTGAATGCCAAAACCGGCGACAGGAACGAGAACCGGCGGGAGGCCGCTTGGTTCTGATTGCTCGGAATCGAGGGTTGTTCGAGATCGAGTTGCGCAGGGCGAAAGAAGGGATTGTCAGGATGGACGAAGCACAGATCTATGCTCGGCTTGCTGGGATATTCGAAGACGTCTTCGATGAAGATTCCATCGAAATCACGCCTGAGCTGTCCGCGAAGGACGTTGACGGCTGGGATAGCCTTACACATATTCGCCTGATCCTGACGATCGAGAAGGCGTTCAAAATCAAATTCTCTACCTCGGAGATCGGCAAGCTGCAAAATGTGGGCGACCTTGTAACTCTGATCAAGGCCAGGGCCGAGTAGCATCTTGACCTGGAGACCGCCGAGACGTTTGAGCGGAATGTTGTTGAACAGGCAGGCGCCGTGGGGGCGGCATTCCAGCCAATGAACGCACTTTATTCGGAAATGCAATGGCTGCCGCGCGCGCCGCGGGATTTTGCGGAGCGGCTGAAAGCCTTGCAGAACTCGGCCGGTCCGCTGGGGCGCGAACTCCAGGCGCTGGCTTTGCATGCCCTGGACTTGAACCAGTTGACAAAACTGGCCAAGGCTATTGGCAAGGCCCGTCCCGAAGCTACAGCCGGAGGAAAGTCTCTTGAACCGCTCGTGCCATTCCGGCTGGCAGTGCTGAGCAACTCGACAATCGATTTGATAGTTCCCGCTCTCGTGGCGAGCTCGGCACGGCACGGCATTGCGCTTGAGGTTATCCAGCCTTCCTACGACCAGGTGGCGCAGGAGGCTCTGACGCCGGACTCCAAGGTCAATAGCTCGAAGCCGGATGCGGTGCTGCTTGCGATCGACTATCGCGCCCTGCCGCTGAAACTCTCTTTGGGAGATCCCGAGGCTTCTTTCGCCACAGTGCAGGGAGTTATCGGATACCTGCAAGCTCTTGGCGGCGGCATCAAGGCGAACTCGAATGCGGTTTGCATCTTTCAAACCTTCGCTTCCCCGGTTGAAACGCTCTTTGGCAGCATGGATTGCGCTCTGCCGGGCACGCTAAGAAGCCTGATCGACGGCATCAACCGCACACTCACCGAGCATGTTCTTGGCTCTGGCGATGTGCTGCTCGACGTGGCGGGGCTTGCGGAGACGGTTGGCCTTGCCGATTGGCATAACACCCAGTTATGGAACATGGCGAAGTTTTCCTTCTCCGACGAACTTATTCCGCTCTACGCGGATCACGTGGCGCGGACGGTTGCGGCCCTTCGCGGCAAGAGCGCGAAGGTTCTGATTCTCGACCTCGACAATACGGTGTGGGGCGGAGTGATCGGCGACGACGGACTGGAAGGAATCAAGGTTGCGCAAGGCGATGCGCGGGGCGAGGCGCACCTGGCTGTGCAGCGGCTTGCCCTGGACCTGCGCCAACGCGGAATCGTGCTGGCCGTGTCGTCGAAGAACACAGACGAAGTGGCGCGCGAACCTTTTGAAAAACACCCGGAGATGCTTCTGAAGCTGGACCACATCGCCGTATTTCAGGCTAACTGGAACGACAAGGCGACCAACATTCAAGCGATCGCAGAGGAACTTTCCCTGGGCCTGGACGCCATGGTGTTTCTCGACGACAATCCGGTGGAGCGGGGACTGGTGCGCAAGCTGCTCCCGCAAGTGTCGGTGCCGGAACTTCCCGACGATCCGGCATACTATGCGCGAACGCTGGCAGCAGCTGGATATTTTGAGGCCGTGGCCTTTGCCGCCGAAGATCTCAAGAGAGCGAGCTTCTACCAGGACAACGCGAAGCGGGCCGATCTGCAAAAACAGGTTGGCGGCGTCGACGCATATCTTGCGTCCTTGGATATGACCATCACCTTTCAGCCCTTTGACGCAACCGGCCGCGCACGCATCGTCCAGCTCATCAACAAATCGAACCAGTACAACCTGACCACGCGCCGTTATACCGATCCCGAGGTCGCCGCCGCGGAGGACGATCCCGAAGTCTTCACGCTCCAGGTCAGGCTGGCGGATATCTTTGGCGACAACGGCATGATCAGCGTCGTCATATGCCGGCCTGATGAGAATGGTGTTTGGCAGATCGACACCTGGCTCATGAGTTGCCGCGTTTTGGGGCGCAAAGTGGAGCACATGGTGCTGCGCGAGATTTTGCATCATGCGCGCGCGGCTGGAGTCCACGAGCTGCGCGGAACCTATCGCCCTACGGATCGCAACAAGCTGGTCGTCGATCACTACGCCAGGCTTGGCTTTACCAAAGTGGACGAAGATGGCTCTGGGGCTACGCACTGGGAGCTGTTCGTCGAGGGCGGTGAGTTGGAGAGTGCGCCGATGAAGGTGGTTTCCAAGGGCTTTTCGGCGGCCGGGGAGAAATCGCACGCATGACGCAGCCTGGCACAAGCGACTTGGCGATCGTGCCAGAAGCAAAACTGCCGCGCCGGGATTGGATACTTCTGCCTCTGCTCTCTTTTCTGACGATATGTCTCCTCGCGGGATCGACCGAGTGCATTGCGCGGCGGATGTTTAGCGGGTCGACTACAACCATCAACAGTTGCCTGATCGTGAACGATTCTCCTGACGGCGTACGGGCGATTCCCAACTCGATGTGCCTGTATAAGATCCCCGAAGGTCCACCCGTGGAGTACAGCTTCAACAGTTCCGGGTATCGGGCAAGCATGGATTGTTCGGTGAAGCGGCCAGACACCTACAGGATTGTTATGGTCGGCTCATCGCTTGCGATGGGATGGGGCGTACCTAGGGAGAAGACCTTTGGGGCGTTGCTGCCCGCCGCGATCTCACGGGAGACCGGGCGCAAGGTTGAACTCTGCAACCAAGCCATGATGTACGAAATCCCGCGCGTCGTTGCGCAGCGCTTCCATGAGACACTGGCAGCCAAACCCGACCTTATTCTGTGGATAGTAACCTACCTGGACGTCGAACACGTGGCCTCTGCACCTGTTGTCCGTCCTGTGCCGCCCGAGCCCTCTGTTTTTATGGGGAAGACCCGGCGCCGGGTAAAGGAAGCCTTGGCTGAGAAATCGATCTCCGGCGCGGTTTCCGATCTATCGAGCACCGCGCGCGACTTGATGGATAGCTCCGAAACAAAGTATCTGTTGCGGCATTTTATGTACAAGAGCCAGAGTCAGTACCTGAAGTCACACCTGGAGAAGACCGAGGGGGGTATCCAATGGGCCTCGCCGAGCGCGGAATGGCAGAGCCGATTGCTGTTGTTCGACATCTATGCCGCAGAAATCGAGGCGCGCGCGCGAGCCTCGGGTGTGCCACTGGTGGCGGTGCTGGTGCCGAATCGCCCCCAGGCGGCCATGATCTCTTTGGACGAGTGGCCGGCCGGCTACGATCCCTTTAGGCTGGACAATGAGTTGCGTTCCATCGTAACGCGCTACGGCGGAATCTATATCGACATCTTGCCCGAGTTTCGCAGCATTCCGAATCCAGAACAGTATTACTTCCCGGTAGACGGGCATCCCGATTCCGAAGGGCACGCGATGATCGCAAGCTTCCTGGCCAAAGAGCTTACCGGCGGCGCAGTACCTGAACTGAGGGCTGACATGCAGCCCAAGGCGCCACAAGAAGCAGAAAGATAGCAAACTAGTCGCCATGCCGTGGCGGCCGAGGAGAAGTCACTCACATGGGTGATGCGCGCGTCAGTCCCCAGGGTATAACTTCGATCACCGGCACGGACGGCGAAAGGGAGGAGAGGCTTCCTCGGCGGGACTGGATTCTGCTGCCATTGGTCGGCTTGCTTACGATTTGTACCATCGCGGTCTTGACGGAGTCGATTGCTCGGCGCGTATTTCCAGAGTCTACGTCGACCATGCAAAGTTGTTTGATAGAAAACGATGTTTCCACCGGAGTGCGGGGCATTCCAAACGCAGTCTGTTCGGAAGAGAGCTTCGAGAGTGGGCTGGTGGAGTACCGATTCAATGCGTGCGGCCACCGGGCTGGGATGGAGTGCGGGCCCAAGCGTTCAGATGCATACAGGATTGTGATGGTTGGCACCTCGACCGCGTTCGGAACGCACTTGGCAAGGGAGAAGACGATCGCCGCTCTGCTGCCCGCGGAACTTTCGCGGCAAACCGGGCGGAACATCGAGCTTTATAACGAGGCCTTGACGTGGGAAACTTCCCGCGCCATTACGCTGCGCTTCAACGCAGTCCTCGACGCCCGGCCCGACATGATTCTCTGGATTGTGACGCCCTGGGACATCAAGAATGCGCCATCCTTGTTTTCCGCTCCCAGTGGAACCGGCGAGGGGGGCGTTCTGGCAAGAGTCCGAAAGCTCGCCAAAGACTCCCGAACCCGCGTGTTGCTCGATCATTTTTTGTATCGAAGCGCGAGTTCTTACGTAAGGCTCTATCTGAAAGGAGGCGATGGGCCGGAGTTTCTCGGGGAAAAGCTGAGTGTGGAATGGCAACGCCACCTGGCCGACTACGATCCCTACGCAGCGGATATTGAAGGGAGGGCAAGGGCCGCCGGCGTTCCATTGGTGGCCGTGCTGGTGCCGGAGCGCGCGCAAGCCGCCATGATCTCCATGGGCGATTGGCCGGTCGGCTACAATCCTTTCAGGCTCGGCGATGAGGTTCGTTCCATCGTCGCCAGCCATGGGGGAATCTACATAGACATCTTGCCGGGCTATCGCGATATACCCAATCCTGAACGGGGATACTTTCCGGCGGATGGGCATCCCAATGCGGAAGGGCACCGGATCATCTCCGGGCTTTTGGCCAAGGCGCTTACAAGCGGCGCAGTGCCCGCACTTCAAGATGGCGCGGCGCCGGAAGGTGCGCGGACTAAAGCCAGATAACCATGGAGAAACCATGATTCTGGGGCCAAGGGGAAAGTACTTGCATGATTCAAACCAGTGAAGGCGATCGAGAGGACATGAAAGAAGCGAAGCTGCCGCGGCGTGACTGGATACTGCTGCCGGCGATCAGCTTGATGACGATATGCGGCATATTGGCTTCCGCGGAGTGCATTGCGCGGCGAATGTTTACCTCTACCGGGAATCTTGGGCGCTACTGCATGATTGGAGATAACTCGACCGGATATCGGGGGATTCCGAATTCGGTATGCACCGACAAGAACCCAGAAACTCCGCTTATCGAATACAGATTCAATAAATGCGGGCACCGCACAGAGATGGAATGCGGGCCGAAACCGCCGGGAACCTATAGGATTGTCCTGGTTGGTTCGTCCGTGGCGATGGGGTGGACCGTACCGGAAGAAAAGGCATTTGCGGCACTGCTGCCTGCGGATCTCTCGCTACGGACGGGGCGCAGGGTTGAAGTCTACGACGAAGCATATGTGGGGGAGGGGGGAACCCCGCACAATATTGCCGTGCGATTCAACGATGTACAAGCGGCCGAGCCCGACATGATTCTCTGGATTATGACGCCATTTGACATCGAGAACACGGGGTTCAAGAAGAGTGCGCCGCCGATGTTGCCCGAGAAAGCCGGGAAGACAGGCTTTCTGGCAAGAGTTCGGAACCGTATCCAGGAAGCGTTGGCCAAGGGTTCCATCGCGGATGAGATACTCGCTCTTTGGAAATCCCATTCAATTTCGTCCATGACGGAACACTTCTTGTACGAGAGTCAAAGTCTCTATGTGAAGTCTTCCCTGGTGGGGCCCAAAGCGGAGTTCCTGAGGGCAGAACCGAGCCAGGAATGGAAGGAAGATCTTCAGCGGTTCGACAGCGTCGCCGCGGACGTTGAAGGCCGTGCCAAAGCCGCGGGCGTGCCTTTGGTTGTGGTGTTCCTGCCGAATCGGGCGCATGCGGCGATAATCTCCGTGGGCGAGTGGCCGGCGGGTTACAACCCATATAAGCTGGACGATGAGCTACGCTCCATAGTTACCAGCCACGGTGGAACGTACATCGACATATTGCCGGACTTTCAAAGTATCCCCAACCCCGAGCAGCACTATTATCCGGTGGACGGCCATCCCGATGCGGAAGGGCACCTGATCATCTCCGGGCTTTTGGCGCGGGCGCTAACCAGCGGCGCAGTGCCCGCACTCAAGGCAGTTGCGCAGCCGCAGGCTGCACAAGAACAAGGAAGATAACCGTGGACTCA
>Ga0302197_10003618_pt1 | contig 13921 bp, 13 predicted proteins | sample II_Bog_N2_1_FD_193526 | JGI IMG/M metagenome (GOLD analysis project Ga0302197, IMG submission 193526) | Peat permafrost microbial communities from Stordalen Mire near Abisko, Sweden - II_Bog_N2_1 | ecosystem: Environmental > Terrestrial > Soil > Wetlands > Peat | place: Sweden: Abisko...
TGTTTAACAGCCAATACTACGCCATCTTTTGATAAAGCAACTGAGCAAACGGTGGTAGCGGTTTCTATTTGTAAAATCATGTTTTAGTATCGAGTAGTTAGTATCAAGTAGCAAGATAAAATCAACCGTATATTTTTGAATTTTGATTTTAACTTTTGAATTTCAATCAGGTACCGGATCGTGCCCGTGGCCTCCCCATGGATTGCAACTGGCTATACGTTTCAAAGTTAACCATCCGCCCTTAAAAGCACCATGTTTTTTAATAGCTTCTACACCATATTGCGAACAGGTGGGGGTGTAGCGGCAAGAGGCACCCGTCATCGGCGAAATAAAGTACTGGTATATCTTTATCAGTATTAAAAAAATACCGCCGACGATGGTTTTAAATATATTGTAAATAAACATCATTTAGCCAACTCCTCGCTTAACTGTTTGAATAGCTTGAGCATTTTTTTGTCGAAAAGCTCATAAGATTCTATCTGCTTGCCAATGTAGCCTATGGAAATGATGATTTTTTTATTGGTGCCGACAAGTAAGTCGTACAAATGCTGCTGTTTATTGAGGCGGTATGCTTCGCGCAGGCGGCGTTTCACCATGTTCCGGTCGACCGCGTGTTTATAGCGCCGTTTGGAAACAGAAATTAATAGCTGGGCTGGTACTGTTTGTACCGCATCATCAACCAAAAGCCATGATGCTTTGAAGGGGTAGCACAAAAAAGAAGAACCTTTATGAAAAAGCTCGTCAATGAGCTTTTTATTACATAACCGTTCTTCTTTTTTAAAAGTATACATATATTGCTGATGCTGAACCGAAAATTAAGCAAATAACGGCTCAAATCCTGTAAAGGAAATTGCAGCCAGCTTATGATTTATGGCGACCTTCGTCAGATACTGACAGTCTTTTTCTACCTTTAGCTCTTCTTGCTGCTAATATTCTTCTGCCGTTAGCAGATGACATGCGCTCACGGAAACCGTGTTTATTTCTTCTTTTTCTTTGCGAAGGCTGGAACGTTCTTTTCATGATTGTTTATTCTATCGTTGTTTTTTAAAACAAGAGCGCAAATGTAGTAATTAAAGTTAAAAGTAAAAAGTCAAAAGTCAAAATACTTAAGGTATACTATTTTCGCTCTGTTAATCAATTAATTAGATGTGTTTTTGTTTATGAATTCAGGCTGATGTCGTATAGTCATCCAATATTCTTCCTTTGCATTTTCATCTATCGATACTGGTATCTTTTCACCGTATAATCTATCTGATCCATCTTTTTTGCATCCTGAGATCCAATATTCATCTCCGGATCCAATTTCAATGCAATTGTGTTTAAATCCACTTTTGATCTTTAAAAATTCTTTGTCGTCGTAAAACATACTACGCATGGTTTTTGAAAATTTTACACGTCCAATCCTTGCATCTCCGCTTAAGGATTCAGACTTATTTTCAATATACATTATGCGCGTTTTCATATCTTACTCAAACCACGCCATTACTGCCTCTTTTACAGGCATATCAATATTTAATTTTAATTTTTTACGCATCCCGCCAAGGTCATTAAATACTTTGTTGGGGTTGGCTGCTTTTAGTTCTTCAACGGTGTTAAAGCCCATTTTATTTAATACAGGCACCCATTCCGGCGGTACGCCAATGTTTACAAAATCATCAAGGGTAGCAATTTTTGATTTCTTCTCCGGGCGCATCTGCGGGAAGAATAATACTTCCTGTATGGTGCTTTGGTTGGTCATCATCATTACCAAACGGTCAATACCTATACCCAAGCCTGATGTTGGCGGCATGCCATATTCTAAAGCACGTAAAAAGTCGTCATCCATGGCCATTGCTTCATCATCACCACGGCCAGCTAATAACAGCTGGTCTTCAAAGCGCTCACGCTGGTCTATAGGGTCGTTTAGTTCCGAGTAGGCGTTAGCTATCTCCTTGCCATTAACAAACAGCTCAAAGCGTTCTACAAGGCCTTCTTTGCTACGGTGCTTTTTAGCAAGCGGCGTCATTTCGATAGGATAGTCGGTTATGTATGTCGGCTGTATCAAATTAGCCTCCACTTTAGCGCCAAATATCTCATCTATCAGTTTGCCTTTACCCATGCTCTCATTGGTTTCAATACCCAAATCGGCACAAGTTTTACGCAAACCGGCTTCGTCCATTGCGGATACATCAATACCTGTATATTTCAGAATAGAATCATACATAGACAGTTTCTCGTATGGGCCTGCGAAGTTAATCTCGTTAGCGCCATATTGCACTACCGGGATGCCATGGATAGCACGTGTTACATGTTCCAGGCATTTCTCCACCATCTCCATCATCCATATATAGTCCTTGTAGGCAACATATATTTCTACCGACGTAAATTCCGGGTTATGTGTGCGGTCCATGCCCTCATTGCGGAACATCTTACCAAACTCGTATACGCCATCAAATCCGGCTACGATCAATCGTTTTAAGTAAAGTTCGTTGGCTATGCGTAAAAACAGCGGCATATCCAGCGTATTATGGTGCGTACCGAAAGGCCTTGCAGCCGCTCCACCGTGTACAGGTTGCAGTATCGGAGTTTCCACTTCCATCCAGCCTTCGCTGTTAAAGTACTCGCGCATGCTGCTGATCACTTTAGAGCGGTTGATAAAGATCTGTTTAAAATCCGGGTTAACGGTCAGATCTACATAGCGTTGGCGGTAACGTTGCTCGGGGTCGGTAAAGCCATCGTGTATATTGCCTTCCTCGTCGCGTTTTACAACAGGAAGTGGTTTTAATGATTTAGATAGTACAAATAATTGCTGTACGTGTACAGAAATTTCGCCGGTTTGGGTTAAAAATACATAACCCTTAACACCAATGAAATCGCCGATATCTAATAACTTTTTAAATACAGTATTGTATAAAGTTTTATCCTCATCAGGGCAAATATCATCGCGTTTTAAATAGATCTGGATACGGCCTGTTGAGTCCTGTAGCTCGGCAAACGAGGCGCTGCCCATAATACGGCGCGTCATGATACGGCCGGCAAGGGTTACATGCTGGTAAGTATCAGGGTTGGCTTCAAAATTATCGGTTATATCTTTTGCCCATGCGGTAACATCAAAAGCTTCGGCAGGGTAAGGGTTGATGCCCAAATTGCGAAGCTGCTGTAATGATTCTCGGCGTAAAATTTCCTGTTCGGATAGTGCAATATTCATATTTTTATCAAAGTTGCAAAAATAGCGTTTTTTTAGATATGGTGCGATGTGTTTGTAAACAAGCTGTTTATTAACAAATGCGAAGATTGAGCTGGGTGTAATGCGTACACTTACCACTAAATTTTGTATCATGATTAATTAAAAAACTGTATTTTTACACATCTTATCCAAAGTAGGATATTGCTCCCGGAATACTAAATACAACGCGTATGACTCCCATTCAGAATACGGACATCGGCACAAAACAAAAAGCTTTAGCTATAAACCTTGATCCTCGGATTTATGGGTCATTTGCCGAAATTGGTGCAGGACAGGATGTTGCGGCCAACTTTTTTAAAGCAGGCGCGGCAGCGGGAACAGTAGCAAAAACCATGTCGGCTTACGACATGACTTTTTCTGACGCTATTTACGGTGTGCAACAAAGCCGGCGATATGTAAGTGAGCCCCGTTTAATAGCCATGCTGGAGCGCGAATACGGCTTGTTGATTGAGCGCCTTGCCGAGCAACGCGGTAACACAACCACATTTTTCGCGTTCTCTGATACCATGTCGGCGCTTAACTATCATAAAACAAATGATGGCCATGGCTGGATGGGGGTGCGTTTTCAATTAGAGCCCAATGGTGAATTTAACGATGTAGTACTACACGTAAAGCTGTTGGATAATGATAATAATTTACAACAACAAGCGGTAGGAACACTGGGAGTGAACCTGATTTACGCGTGTTTTTATTACTACGAAAATCCCCCTTTGTTTTTGCTGTCGCTGATGGACGAGTTGTCAAAAGATCGTTTGCAGATAGATATGATCCGCTTTGAAGGGCCTAATTTTCAGAAAGTAGATAACAGGCTAATGAGCCTTCACCTGGTTAAATATGGTTTTTCCGATGCCGCGGTATTTGGGCCGGATGGCAAAAATCAGCAGCCATCGGAGGTGTTGTATAAAAAGCATATTGTGGTTATCCGCGGGCGTTTCCGTCCGATAATCAATGTGCATTTGGATATGCTGAACACTGGCGTAAAGCAGTTTATGCAGGAGCCTGATGTGGATGCCAAAAACGTGGTGGTAATTACTGAGCTTACCCTGCAATCTTTAAAAGAGCGCAACGCCGACGAAACCGCCGAGATTGATGAAAAAGATTTCCTTGACAGGGTGGATATTCTCTGCTCGCTGGGGCAAACTGTATTGATCTCTAATTTCCACGAATATTATAAACTGGTGTCCTATCTGTCTAAGATCACCATACTGAAACTGGGCGTAGTTTTAGGCTATCCTAACTTAGAATACATCTTCTCTGAGGAGCATTACAAAGAGCTGCCCGGCGGTATTTTGGAGTCATTCGCTACGCTGTTTAGCCGCAAGGTAAAGCTGTTCATCTACCCAACCCTGCGGGATGGCGTGATATGGAATTGCCTCAGGTTCAATCCTCCTGCGCATTTGATCGATCTGTACCGCTACTTGATTGCCAATAATAAAATAGAGGATATCCATCATTACAATGAGAATAATCTGCACGTACAAACTGATATTGTACTGCAACTGATCAAGCAGGGTGTTGAAGGCTGGGAGCAATATGTACCTGCCGACGTAGCCGCCATGATCAAAGATCGCAAGTTGTTTGGTTATACATTTAATGAGGAAGCCAGCAAGGAACAGCTACTAACTGCCTCCAGCGAAGACAAAGATATTTAACCGCTGTACCACGCTACAAGTGAAACACGTGGCACATTTGGTGCACTTTTTAGCCATTTTATGCCCTAAAAGTACTCAAAAACCGGGTTTTTAGGTGTGGAAAATGCTCTAAAAAGTGTGTTTTTAGCTTCATTTTTATTAAAAAAAGCCCTGAAAATGCTTGTTTTTCATCAAAAATCATCTGAAAAACCTCAAAAAATGACGGTTTTTATACTTGTTAGAAACAAAAACTGAGCAAAATTAGGGATCTTTTTGCCGTTATTTGTACCATGTATTATTCCGATACCGAAACCGTCATCCCTAAATTTCAGTTGGAGCCCGATACCCGCACCGGAAACAAAATGCTGAGGATGGAAAAATCGGACTGTAGCATGAGCATGATGCGCTCGGATTTTCTGCGGCCGCATCGTAAGGATTATTACTTCTTCGTGTTGGTAAGGCAGGGGAGCAGTCGACATTGGATCGACATGACGCCTTACACGCTAAAACCCGACACCTTTTACTTCACCGTACCCAATCAGGTGCAGTTAAAGGAAGAATCCGAACCGCTAACAGGCATCTTAGTCGCGTTTACCGAGGAGTTTTTGGCTTTGGAGGGCAACAGCTCCCTCAAACAATTACCCATCATCCAAAACAAGCATAACGGGCACGATCTAAGTTTAACTCCTGCCGATGTAGTTTTTATCGAAGACCTCCTGGAGAAAATGTACCCCGAATATCTATCGAAAAGTAACTGGCAGCGAGGCATGATGACTGCCTATGTACAGTTGCTCATGATCTACCTGAGCAGGCTTTATACCGAACAATATAGCAGCGCCACACAAACGACCGACAGGCTGATGCTGAAAAAATACCTCTCCAAAATAGAAGAATCCTATACCCAAACGCACGAGGTAACCGCTTATGCCGATATGCTCAACATCTCCGCCGGTCATTTAAGCGAGGTGGTAAAGGTTCAAAGTGGCAAGCCCGCCATCGCTCATATACATGAACGTTTGATCCTCGAGGCCAAGCGCTTGCTCTTCCATACCGAGCATTCTATAAAGGAGATCGCTTTTCAGTTGGGTTTTGAGGATGCATCATACTTCAATCGCTTCTTTAAACGCCTGGTAAAGCACACGCCGGTGGAATATCGCACCACCATCCGTGAAATGTACCAGTGAAACCCTTAAGAGTACACTTTCGCCGCTAACATACCTGTTACTTTTGTGTTGTTATAAAACAATATACACCACACATGAAAAAAGTACTGATAACAGGGGCCAACAAAAGCATTGGCTTTGAAGCAACCCGCCAATTATTAAAACAAGGATATTTTGTTTATTTAGGTGCCCGCGATAAAGCCAAAGGCGATGAAGCTGTTGCCAAATTGAAATCCGAAGGTTTAACTAACGTAGAAGCTATACAAATTGATGTAACCAACCAAGCGTCTATCGAAGCCGCCAGCAAGCAGATCGATTCGCTTGATATATTGATCAATAACGCTGGCATTAGCGGCGGCATCCCGCAAACTGCCTTAGCAACAACTACTGATACCATCCGCGAGGTATTTGATACCAATTTCTTCGGCGTGATCAACGTAACCCAGGCATTTTTAGCTACGCTTAAAAAAGCTGCCGAACCAAGGATCGTAAACGTAACCTCCGGCTTAGGCTCGCTTACACTGCACGCCGACCCGAACTGGAAATACTACAAAGTAAAAAGCGCTGCCTACGGCCCATCAAAGTCGGCCCTGAATGCTTACACCATTGTACTGGCTTATGAGTTGCAGGATACTGCCTTTAAAGTAAATGCCGTAGACCCCGGCTATACCGCGACTGATTTTAACCATCACAATGGTCCCGGTACGGTTGAGGATGCTGCTGCAAGAATAGTGAAATATGCTACCATCGGTCAAGAAGGCCCAACCGGCGGCTTCTTTAGTGATGATAATAACCCGGAGACAGGGGTTAGCCCTTGGTAATTTTTTTTAGACTTACGAAGTTTTTAAAACTTCGTAAGTTTCTCCTGCCCCTTGTGTTGTCTGCACAAATACTTTTGGTTCCCGCAGGGTCTCTCGAAGAGGACCCTGCGGTGTACGATTTAATTTTCGAACCAAGATAAGCGATAATCCGCAATATTCACCAAAGGATGTATTTTCTTTTACTGGTTTAAGAGTTAGCATCGCGCTCTTAAATCAAATTAGAAAATGAAGGACTCCGTCCGGGTAAGGACCGTGATATCTATTGCACCGGAAAGCTTTTTCGTTTCATACGCCAGACGGAGTCTTTACTATTCATACCGGATTTAAGAGCGCTGCGCTAACTCTTAAACCAGTAAGGGTCATTGCTGTAAGCGATAGCGTGGCAATCCCCGACCTACAGAGTTACCTCATTATTCACCATAAGGATTTGCCATTCTGAACGGAGTGAAGAATCTTCTAAAAGCATAAAGAATATGCAAGTCCGTTATGCATATTGAAGAAGATTCTTCACTCCGTTCAGAATGGCAATTTAGTTTGCGAAAACTGGTTTCCGCTATTCAAAATAATGCGGTACAAACCTGCTTACATTATCGGTTATCATTGAATTACTTTCTCTGATTCCCATGCCCGCGGCCTCACCGCCAATAATCCATGACCCAATAATAGGGTAGTTGCCATCTATATTTGGTATGCTGGCAATATCCTGATACACGAACCCCGCTTCACCATAACCTCCATTGGTGCTAAGTATCACGTTGCTGTTTTGAACAATTTCTACGTTTGCCCCTTCACGCGAAAGCTTCGGCTTTTTTACATATGATGTTGAGTGCGGTTCAAAGTAGGCCGGAAGCAGGTTTGGATGATCCGGATAAAGCTGCCATAATATCGGAAGAAGTGCTTTATTTGACCATAACATTTTCCAAATAGGCTCAATCCAGTGAATCGTGCTTTTCCCAAGGCTGCCGGTATCAACTTCATTAACCATCCATTCCCACGGATACAATTTAAATAGCGTTTCTACAGGTTTCTTATGTTCGTCTACGAACGCTGTGCCGTTCCATGTAATATTGCCAATATCCGTAAAATAATACTGAAGCCCTTTTACCGAAGAAGCTGTATCCAAAATATATGCCGTATTTGTGATGTCTTCTCGTAGCTGGGCTGCGGGTATATTACCGCGTGTATCCTTTAAGCAGGCAAAATGATATACCGACGAACGATATTTATCATGTATAAATTTCCAGGCATCCCTAAGTCGCTCATCAATGGAGTTAAATTGGTCTGCTGATGGTTTATAGTCTTGTAACCAAAACCATTGCACAATACTTGCTTCAAACAAAGAGGTGGGCGTGTCGGCGTTAAATTCAAGCATCTTTGGCGGGTTAACACCATCATACGCGAGATCGAACCGTCCATACAACGACCAAAAATCCGTATCGCTGTTGTCCCAGGCATGGCGCACCAATGGTATAATATTTTCCGGGATACCGAATAAAGAAAAAAGGTTATTGTCGATAACATATTGGGCAGCTTTGATACACATGGTATGAAGTTGCTGCGTTGTCGATTCCAGCATGAGGATTTCCTTTTCTGAAAATTTATAACATGCCGACTCGTCCCAATAGGGCACATCGTTAAGCGTATGAAAAAGAAACCCTTGTTTCTCTACCTGTGCCTGCCAGTTTTGGCGCGGGGTAATGGCAATTCTTTGCATTTTGGGTCCTCGGATTTATTCTCCGCCGCCAAAGCCACCTTCATGGGCAGAGCCGCCAAAGCCCTCGCCCGACGAAACGCCGTGAGCTGTACTGCCAAAACCCTCTACAGTACCTCCACGGCCACTGCTAAAGGTGCCGACATCTTCGCTGGCGCCGCCGTTGGCAGTATGTGTAGATGAAGAAAGAAATAGCCCGCTTCTGTGCACTTCAGCTGGCAATGTTTCAGAATATCCCGTGTGTGGATAATAACGGGTGACCTGGTTATTATTGTATAAATACCAATATCCGTAGCTGCTAAAATGGTATGTATGGTTATTGATCAGGGTATCTTTCCCGGTGTTATAATCGGTACCATCCCAAGTGCCGGTAGTCTGGCTTTCATTATTACAAGAGCTTAAAACAATGGCAGAAAATGCCAGGAGAATAAGTGAATTGTGTTTTTTCATTTAGGCTTTTATAGAAAATTAAAGTAACAGAAAATTTTCCTGACTTTATTAACGTTGCCTACAAAATATACAAACTCTTTTAACTTATTGGTGACACCACGAACAAGAGGGAAATTCTTTCTACCTCCCCTTGTCATTCTGAACGTAGTGAAGAATCTTCTAAAAGCGACAAGCATATGCATATCGAAGAAGATTCTTCGTTCCTCAGAATGACAAATTCAATAATTTACTCCGCATCCGCTTCAGCCAAATACATCTCATCAATATAATCAGCGTATTTTTTCTCAATAACTTTCCGCTTAGCCTTCATAGTAGGCGTTATCTCGCCTTCATCCATGCTAAACGGGTTCCGCTTGATCTTAAAATTCTTGATCCGCTCAAACTTGGCTAATTCATTCGAGAGGCGGCGCACATCCTGGCCTATCCAGTCAACAATCTCCTTATCCTTAATAAACAAGTCCTGGTCTGCGAAGAACTCATCCTTTAGATGAAAAGTTTCCTGCAAGGTTTCTTTTGCGGGGATGATGATGGCAGTAATATATTCGCGTTTATCGCCCACCAAAAACACACCCTCAATCCGCGGACTCTTCAAATAAGTATTCTCAACCGGGGTAGGATAGATGTTTTTACCGTAAGCATTTACCAGCATATTTTTCAGCCTGTCGGTAATTTGCAGGTTGCCCTTGTAGTAACGGCCAATATCCCCGGTATGGAACCAGCCGTCTGAGTCGATAGCCGCTGCAGTTTCTTCCGGTTTGTTCCAGTAACCCTTCATTACGCAATGCCCGCGCACGATGATCTCACCCTCGGGCGACTCATATTCCGGGTTAAAGCTTTCGTAAGTTTGTATGGTGTGTATCTGGCGGGTTTCATAGTTTTGTATCGCCACCTCAATCCCCGGGATGATGCGGCCAACCGTACCGTAAACCTGCCTGTCATTCTCCGTAACCGACATCACCGGCGAAGTCTCGGTCAAACCAAAACCCTCCAATACTTTAATGCCCAAATCACCAAAAAACTCACCAATATTTTTAGGCAATGCGCCACCGCCCGAGATCATGAATTTTAAACGACCGCCCGTTTTTTCCTTTATCTTGCTGAACACTAATTTATCAGCCAGTTTATGCTCATAGTTCAGTATTGGCCCCGGTTTCTTACCCGATTCATTAACCTCGCGGTATTCTTTGCCGATCTTCAAAGCCCATAAAAATATCTTGGCTTTTATGCCACCGGCTTCAGTGCCACCTTTGATGGCTTTATCGTGGATGCGCTCTAACAAACGTGGCACGCAGTTCATTACCGTTGGCCTAACCTCGCCCATGTTCTTCGCCAAAAGCTCCAAACTTTGCGCGAAAGCGATCTGGCAACCCGCGGCCAAACAAATGTGGTAAGTAGCAGTACGCTCAAACACGTGCGACAACGGCAAGAACGATAAAAACAAATCGCTCGACTCAATAACCGGGATCTGTATCAAACTAACACGCACGTTTTCGCAAAGGTTATAGTGCGTCAGCATCACACCTTTTGGCGTACCTGTAGTACCCGAAGTATATATTAAACAAGAAATATCAGATGGTAAAATCGCCTCTCGGGCTATGTTTATGGCTGATGTATATTGCTCAACCAAAGTTAAACCTTCCTCAATCAGTTTTTTAAAGCCGATAACACCGGCGTTTAAAGTAGACTTACCTAAATTCTTCTCATAATCCTCAAAAGCAGGAATAATACGGATTAACTCCGGACAGTTATTCGCGATTTTAGCCACTTTACGCAGCAGGAAAGGGCTGCCGACAAGGATCGTCTTAGCGCCCGAATCATTCAGGATATACTCGATCTCAGCCTCGCTAAGAGTAGGGTAGATGGAAGTATTTATAGCGCCGATCTGCTGTAAAGCCTGGTCATAATACACATAATCCGGACCGTTCTCAATAATCAAAGCCAGTCTATCACCTTTTTGTATGCCGATATTCAGGAACCATGCCGAAACCGCGTCGATCTTCTCCAAAGCCTGTTTATAGCTAATCTCAACCCACGTATCCCCAACCTTATGTTTCAAAAATGTGGTGGTATCTGGGTGGATGTTAGCTACGGTATTACGTATAAATTTCGGAACTGTATTTATGTCAGTTGATATGTTCATCAGGAATAATCAGGATTAACTAGAAAACAAATCTAAATTATTTTTATGAAAGATTTACACTCTTGTCATTTCGACCGGAGGAAGAAATCTTCTGCAATAAGCAAAGCGTGAATGCCTGACGAATAAGATTTCTCCGTCTGGAACTGACAAGATATCAAACCAAAACACCGATCTTATTTTCATAAAATCGGTGCAATCAATATTCTAAATCGGAGTAATCTAAACTAAACCGAGAAACTCTCCCCGCAACCACAAGTACGTGTCGCGTTAGGGTTGTGAAAGTTAAACCCCTTACCATTCAAACCATCGCTAAAATCAAGCTCGGTACCGGCAAGGTACAGGAACGACTTCATATCCAAAGCCAGGCGTACGCCTTTATCTTCAAAAAACTGGTCGCCTTTTTTTATTTCGTTATCAAAGTCAAGATTATAGGACAGGCCCGAACAGCCACCACCCTGAACAGAAACCCGCAGGAAATACGACTCATCCAAGCCTGAATCCTTCACCAGGTGATCTATTTTATCTTTCGCTTTATCTGTTACTGTTACCATGTTTGAGATTTGAGATTTGAGACAAGAGATTTGAGATAAACCCAACCTTCAATCCAAAATCAATTCATACCAATGCTACATGCAAGAGTCTCAAATCTCACATCTAACATCTCCTATCTAATTAATGATGTACTTTTTCGCTTGCTATCGGCGCCATGCCGTTTTTAACGCGGTAGTCATTAATTGCTGCTTTGATAGCATCCTCTGCCAAAACCGAGCAGTGAATTTTTACCGGTGGAAGAGCAAGTTCTTCAACAATATCCATGTTATCAATTTTCATGGCATCATCGATGCTTTTGCCTTTAAGCCATTCGGTAGCTAATGATGATGACGCGATCGCAGATCCGCAGCCAAAAGTTTTAAATTTAGCATCGGTTATAACGTTGTTATCATCAACCTGAATTTGCAGGCGCATAACGTCGCCGCACTCAGGGGCACCAACTAAACCTGTACCTACTTTGTGGCTGGCTTTATCTAAAGTGCCAACATTACGGGGGTTAGTATAGTGATCAATTACTTTTTCTGAATAAGCCATTTTTTTAAGTTTTAAGTCAAAAGTAAAAAGTCAAAAGCTTTTTATCTTAATATTTTATTTTTCAAAGCATCTGCACATTCGCACATCTGCATATTTGCACATTTTCAAAGCATCTGCACATTCGCACATCTGCATATCAGTTAATGTTCCGCCCACTCAATTGAGTCAAGGTCGATACCCTCTTTAAACATTTCCCAAAGTGGTGAAAGTTCGCGCAGGTGGGTAACCGATTTTTTAGTTACTTCAATAGCGTAATCAACTTCCTCTTCGGTAGTGAAACGTCCTAAACCAAAACGGATAGAAGAGTGTGCCAAATCATCCGACAAGCCTAAACTTTTCAACACATAAGATGGCTCCAACGAAGCAGAAGTACAAGCCGAACCTGATGATACTGCCAAATCTTTCATCGCCATCATTAAACCTTCACCCTCAACATATTTGAAGCTGATATTAGCCACATGTGGTAAGCGGTGTTCCTGGTTGCCATTTACATAGCTTTCTTCAAGCACAGTTAACGATGCCTGTAATTTATCGCGTAAAGCTGATAAACGTTTTGCTTCGCTTTCCATTTCCTGCATACAAAGCTCGCAAGCCTTACCTAAACCAACAATACCCGGTACGTTTAAAGTACCTGAACGCATGCCACGTTCGTGACCGCCACCATCCATTTGGGCGGTAACTTTAACACGTGGCCCTTTACGGCGAACGTATAAGGCGCCAACACCTTTAGGGCCGTATATTTTATGAGCAGATAACGCTAACAAGTCGATACCATCGCGATTAACGTCAACCGGTATTTTACCAACAGCCTGTACAGCATCTGTCATCATTAAAGCGCCATGCTTGTGAGCAATAGCAGCGATTTCTTTTATAGGTTGAATAACACCGATCTCGTTGTTACCATACATGATCGAAACTAAAATAGTCTCAGGCGTCATGCTGCTTTCCAATACTTCAAGATCAACTAAACCATCTTCCTTAACAGGTAGATAAGTTACACGGCCGCCCATTTTTTCTACGTGTTTACAAGCGTCAAGCACAGCTTTATGCTCAGTAACCGTAGTGATGATGTGGTTGCCTTTTTCTTTATACATCTCGAACACGCCTTTAATAGCAAGGTTGTCCGATTCAGTAGCGCCCGAGGTAAAGATGATCTCTTTCTCGCTTGCACCTATCAATTTAGCCACTTGCTCGCGGGCATAGTCAACAGCTTCTTCAGCTACCCAGCCAAAAGGGTGGTTACGGCTTGCCGCGTTTCCAAATTTTTCAACAAAATAAGGCAGCATGGCTTCCAGCACCCTTGGGTCCATGGGAGTGGTAGCATTATTATCCAAATAAACGGGGATATTCATATCTTTCTATTAAACATACAAAGATATATAAACTTTTTATTTAAAATCATTCAAAACAAGGACAAATAAGTGTCGGCAGTCATTAATTTGCAATATTTGGACATGGAAAAAATCGAGCACATCGGCATAGCCGTAAACAGCATACAATCAGCCGGTAATGTGTATGAAAAGCTACTGAACACTAAGGTATACAAAACCGAAGAGGTAGCCTCAGAGAACGTGCTAACCGCTTTCCTGCAATGCGGCCCCAACAAAATAGAGCTACTGGAAGCCACTTCTGACGACAGTCCCATCGCCAAATTCATCGCCAAAAAAGGCGAGGGCATCCACCACATCGCCTT
>Ga0302197_10003619_pt1 | contig 13920 bp, 10 predicted proteins | sample II_Bog_N2_1_FD_193526 | JGI IMG/M metagenome (GOLD analysis project Ga0302197, IMG submission 193526) | Peat permafrost microbial communities from Stordalen Mire near Abisko, Sweden - II_Bog_N2_1 | ecosystem: Environmental > Terrestrial > Soil > Wetlands > Peat | place: Sweden: Abisko...
CGTCGATTTGCACGCAGATCGCCACCTTAGCTGCGTGGACGTCCAAACCCAACTTGATGATCACTCCCGTCTCGACGAGAGCACGTTCCGGATTATTTTGTGTGTTGTTAGAGTTCATCAGCCGGCAGGTTGGCGGATTTTCCGCCGCCTGTCGGCTTCATGTCATCTAAGGAAGGCGTGGCTCCTGCCATGCAGGAGACGTGCCTGACGAAAGAGTCGGTTCCGACGATTGGTTAGCCATATTTTAGGGTTTTTGGGCGTCTCCCGCAGCTGTGCGCTTAGCGTTCCATTCGAGCTTAAGCGCCTCGCCGCCGTCATGGCCGGGCGCTTCGATGGTCCCCTTGATCGTGTCGCCCTCGATTTTGCCGCGATACTTCACCGCGTACTTATTGCCATCGAAGTTCCGCACCACGTCGAACGCGATCACGTCGCCTTGCAGGGAGATGTTGCTGATCGCAGTGTCGCCAAATTGATTCGAGTAAGCGCCGGCGAGTTTGCCGTCTACCGACTCAAGTTTGAGCGTGGTGTCGATGTCGCCAGTGGGCGAATGGGTGGTCCATTTCCAAACGCCAGTAGGATTAGCGGCGAGCGCCACGGTAGCCGTGCCTAACGCCAAGAACAGACAGATGATGCGAAGAGCTTTCATAGGGACATTTTTCTGAGGCTAACTATGTATATGCCGAACTGCTGTCCATGTTTGCAGATTCGCATTTCATTTGAGCATGGGAGCTTAGGAAAAATCAGGTCCCGTCGGCTACAGGACCTGGATAGGATTTCGAATTTTCACCAAAAGTTCCCCACCGTTTCGGCATAACCAATCGCACTAGCATTTGGGAGGTAATTAATTGCGTAAATTCAGGTACTGGGGGAGCGGCTGGCGCGGGAAGCCGCTATCTTCCCGTTCCGCCTCGTACGGGAAGCCCGCCCGGGCGGATTAGAGGATTTGGGGCGGCCTTACCTGCCTGAGGCGGCTGTTTCAAAAAGGGGCCGGTTTCTCCCTCTGCCAGAACATTCAATGCGATAAGGGAGATAAAGGACCGGGACAATCGCGAGAAATCTCAAATTGAAACCGATTAGCGGCTGAAACCGGTACTCGGCGCTGCTGTCTAACGTTCAATGAGAAACTCAGAAAATAAAAACAAGCCTGTCGTCCTGGTGACGCCGACGCCGTCCACGCGGGCTTCCAATCCGAAGCAGATCCGAGACGAACGTCCCCCGGCCGGCAGTCAAACGGTGCAGACGCCGGACGGGGGAAAGACCGGCGCCGGTGGTGGCGATCATGGATCGGGTCATCCCTAGAAAGGTAGCTGAGGAGCGAATGCCTCCCCGGATCGATTCAGCGCCGAAACCACGCGGGTAATGTTAATCATTTAGTGCAGTTGCCCGATGCTAATCGAGGTTCCAGAAAGGGTGGGTTTAGGAAAACCTGCTGTATGGTAGGGGATACTATCGGATTTAGAGCGTCGGCTAAGATTGCAATTCCGACGGCGCTACTTTGAAGCAGGTATTATTTTTTTGCCCGATTATTGGGAAAACTTATGCCAGTCCCAAAAAAACACTCGTTCGCAATAATTCTTCCATCTCGTAATTTAAAATGCTCCGTGTTCCGAAATAATCTACCGTCGTTGGTCCAGCCATTATAGGTTACATAGGCATCATCTCCGGCAACTATGACCTTTTCCAAATCAAACTTTCGGGTGTTCTCTGCATTTGGCCAGCACCTCTCCTTGTATAGTTTCAAATCGATATGGTCATCGCCCGCGGGGCTGGTGAAAGTGAAATCGTCAGCGAGAATCAGCTCCAGCATATGCCAATCCTTTTTCTCATAAGCGGAGTAATATTTTCGGATGACCATTTCATTCACGCCAACATCAGCTGGTTTTTGGGCGAAACATGCGATGGCGGACATGGCTATCCATGCCATGATGAGGTGGGCTAAGAGTTTAGTCGTTTTCATAGTCCGATGGGAATCTGACCTGTCGAATTGCTGCGGCTTGGGTGAGCGTTCCGTCGCCCGGTATCCATATTGGTGGATGGGCATCTCGGGCTTCTCGTGGATATGGCTTTAGGCTAAAATGAAACGGAGGATTTGAGTTGTCGGATACTTGCATAACACCGCCCAGCCGCTCATCCCTGTTTTAGATCTTGTGTGTCCGAAAAGGGTCCTTTCCCAAACGACTCGATGCTTGGACCCGCCTACATTCAAGGGCATACTCAATTGCAATGAACCCCATGAAAACATTGTTGCTTTCATTCTGCCTCGTCGCAGGGACGCATCTCGCAGCTCAGGATGGACTCCCGCTCAACCCAGGCGCGGCGCCCTCCAAGACAGGCTCCAGTTCGTCGGCGTTTTTCACGGGTGTGGTCTTCGGCGAGACCAAGCCCTTGAAGGAGGACGTAGATTTTTTCACGAAACTGCTAACTGCATTAGAGAAGAGGGACTATGCTTCATTCGTTGGAGACGGTGAGTCCGCATTTAAGGCACTTCCCGAAGGGCAATTTGATTCCGTGGTTACGCAGCTGGCCCCGAAGCTGGGCGGCAGCCATGAGGCGACTTACCTGGGCGCTCTTCAACAGAAGGGGTATCGGGTCACGCTCTGGAAGGTCAGCTTCAAGGATGGAAGCGATGATATGCTCGCTACCCTCAGCGTGAGGAACGGAAGGATTGGCGGATTTTTCATCAGATAAGCCTGCATCGGTTGGTGTTCGAAAAGGCGCCGGTTTTCGGACGCCACCTGTCGGTTGCTTCGAGCGTTTCTCGGGAGCAATGAAATCACAGGACAACTTTCCGGCCCCGTGAATTCCCATCGCTCTGTGCCCGCAGCGTCTTTTTGCTGTTCGCGCCAATCTTTCCTTCATGCCGCCGGCACAATCCATAGTCGCGTCTTTGGTCCTTTGCGCTATCGCCCTAGCGCCCCTTTGCGCTGCTCCTGAATTGGCGGGGGCCGAGTCTGGCACCATCCGCGGCGCTGTAGTTGATGGGCCAGCGGGAAAGCCGATCCAATACGCATCCGTGGCCCTGATTGAGGAGGCCGACGGGAAGATCATACAGAAAACGGCGACCGACGCGCGCGGGTCGTTCGCCTTCGAAGGCGTTGCCATGGGGGCCTACGTCGCGAGCTACGCGCTCGTCGGCGGCGACACCAGCAGGACGCCGGAATTCAGCGTGACGGCACAGCGGCCGGCGGTGGACCTGGGGCGACTGACATTAAATTCGGGCGACCAGATCAAGCTGGAGAAGGTCGAGGTCACGTCCCGTCGGGAGCAATTCTACAACTCGATCGACCGAAAGGTCTACAACGTCGGCAAGGACATCGAGAGCTCCGCTGGCTCGGCAAGCGATCTGCTGCAGAATATCCCGTCGGTGCAGCTCGACATCGACGGCAACGTGAGTTTGCGCGGAAACGGCGATGTCCTGGTACTCATTGACGGGAAGCCGACCGCGCTCATGTCGACCGCGAACCGCGCCGACGCGCTCGCGCAGCTGGCGGCCGACTCAATCGAGAGGATCGAGGTGATCACGAATCCCTCCGCGAAATTCAAGCCCGACGGGACCGCCGGGATCATCAACATTGTCCTGAAGCGCAAGCACGCCCCGGGCTACTCAGGGACGTTTCGCGCTAATGTTGGAAACGACGGCCGCTCGAATTACGGTCTGTCCGGGAATTACAACCCGGGGAAGTTCAACATAAGTCTGAATCTCAGCGTCCGGAAGGACTTCCGCAGGAGGATCAGCCAGGACAACCGGACGCACCTCGACCCGGCGACTGACGCGTTCATCTCGACGGAGCAGGGCACGGTAGAGACCATGCGGCCGCTGACCCGACTCGCCGAGCTCGGCGCTGAGTTCAACGTCGACGACGACGACAGGATTGGGGCGACGGTCGACTACAACTACCGGACGTTCCACCGCACGAGCACGATTGAGAACGCCACGATGTCGGCGGACGGAACGGACAGCACCGCCTACGACAGGATCCGGTCGGATCCGGAATGGCAGAAGACCATGGACTTCGGGACGACCTACCGGCACGCCTTCCCGGAGACGGGGCACGAACTGAGCGCGGAGATCAAGCGCGAGCGGCACTGGGAGCAGGAGGACAACCAGTACTCGGACGTGTACCTGGCGCCGCCGATGCCGACGTCCTACGACGACACGCTGATCAGGCCGACCGAGACCACCACCAACATCTCGGTCGACTACTCCCAGCCCATGGCCGGCGACGCAAAGCTGGAGGCGGGCTACGCCGGCGAGGTGGGCAAGGACGACCAGAATTTCCTGGGAGGGTATCTCGACCCGGCAACCGGGACATGGCTTGTGGATCCGACCGAGACAAACCGGTTCGTCTACCGCGATTCGATACAGGCAATCTACGCCACCTACGGAAGGCCGTTTGGCCGATTCGCCTTCCTCGCGGGTCTGAGGCTGGAGGAAGTGTCCATCGACACGAACCAGGTAACGACCGCGGTGAGGGGCACGAGCGACTATCTTCGGCTCTATCCGACCTTGCACCTGGCCTACGACCTGACGGACACCGGCCAGCTCGTGCTCAACTACAGCCACCGCGTCCACCGGCCGGAGGGCGAGGACCTGAACCCGTTTCCCGCGTACCAGGACCCCTTCAACCTACGTGCCGGCAATCCATTGCTCCGTCCTGAGGAGACCCATTCGATCGAGGGGGGATATCAGTATCATAAGGACGAGACCAGCATCCTTGCCGCGGTCTACTTCCGCGACACGTACAACGCCTTCACGACCGTCAGCGAGTACATCAATAGTGTCACGCTGCTCACCACCCAGGAGAACCTTTCCTCCAATCGCTCGGGCGGCGTGGAGCTGATTCTGGTGACTCCGCTCGGCCACAATGTGACGCTCAACTTCAGCACTAACGGCTACGACAACGAGGTCGACGCGAGCAACCTCGGCTACCCGGGCAACCGCTCGTCAATCGGGTGGGATGCGAAGATGAGCGCCGAATGGCGGCTATCAAAGAGCGACGAGTTTCAGCTGAACCTGAACTATTCCGGCAGGCGGCTGACCGCGCAGGGCTACAGGCTTCCCAACTACGTGGCGAACATCGGATATCGGCATGAGTTCAAAGAAAGGAACCTCGCGTTCGTGGCCACGGTGTCGGACCTGTTCGACTCGCTTAAGGAGCGGACGGTGATCGATACCCCCATCCTCCACGACTACCTCATGCGGCGGCGTTCATCGCGGATCATCTATGCCGGCTTCGTCTACACTTTTGGCGGCCCCGTGAAGTCCAAGAAGAACGAATCGCTTCAATACGACAACCAGCTGTAGGGCGAATCTGGCAGGAACACGGTCTGTGAGGATATCGGGATGTTCCCAACAGCCTAAGCGCTCATGGCGGCCGCCCCGATTATGCGGTTTACCAAGTTTCTACGCCTTCCTCCGGCGATCTGATGTTTCTTTAAGGTGGCCCGGCAGGCCCTCCGGGCCCGTCGCCGGTTTCTCGGGTACGGATTCCCGATCTTATTCTTTGAGGCAAATTTACGAGAGAAATACGGCAACCCGTCGCGTCCCAAAAAGAACCCACAACATCTTGCCTCCCGTCGGACACCACAGGAGGTCGTCTTGCGGCATCGCGGGATGATTTGACCCCTAATCGGGAAGGCTTGCTTTTTCCCTGAGCACCGTTCATTTGAACACCCATCAATCGATCGCCTCGTTTTTTACCCCATGCAAACGACCCACAACGCAATTTGCTACGTCGAGTTTCACGCCTCCGACCTCACGAAAACAAAGGCCTTCTTCGAAAAGGTGTTCGGCTGGGCCTTTACGGACTACGGCCCCGATTATGTGGCCTTTGAGGACGGGCATCTTGCAGGCGGATTCGCCCGCTCCGACAAGAAGGCGTCGCTGGCGACCGGCAGCGCTCTCGTCGTGATCTTCAGCACCGAGCTTGAAAAGACACTTGCCCAGGTGGTGACGCACGGAGGCACGATCACCCAGGACATCTTCTCCTATCCCGGCGGCCGGCGGTTCCATTTCACGGAGCCGAGCGGCAACGAGCTGTCGGTGTGCACGGAATCCTAAAAATGATGACCGAACGGCAGGAGCAGATCCTCGACTTCATCCGGCAGTTCCAGCGGGAGAAGAGCGTGCCGCCGTCCTCCCGGGAAATCCAGAGGCAGTTCAAATTCAGCAGCCAGTCGACCGTGATCGGCCACCTGAGAGCGCTCGCGAACAAGGGGCAGATCGAGCAGCTGGGGGGGCGGACCTGGGGGCTCAAGGCCTCCGCCGTCCAGGCGCAGCTCTTCGAGATGTCCGTCTTCGGGTCGATCCCGGCCGGGCTTCCCGCGATGCAGGAGCAGGTCCCCGAGGAGACCCTCGCCATCGATGTCTCCATCTTCGGCGTCCGCCGCGTGGGGCCCAACCGGATCTGGGCGCTGCGCGTCCATGGGGACTCGATGGTGGACGCCCACATCATGGACGGCGACCTGGTGGTGCTCGAGCGGCGCGAGCCGCGCGAGGGGGACATCATCGCCGCGCTCGTCGACGAGACAACGACGACGCTCAAGAGGCTCATCCACCTTCGCGGCCGCCCTGTGCTTCGCGCGGCGAACAAGCGCTACCGCGACATCGTTCCCGAGCGACAACTTGAGTCGCAGGGGGTGCTGGTGGGCCTGATCCGCCGGGGCGTCGCCACCTGAGTCGATCGAGATGAACGCAGGTGTCCGCCTCCCCTCAAACCGTCTCCGCGCTGCGGTCGCTTCTCGCCGCCCGCTTTCCGGAAAAGGCGCGGAAGCCGTGCGGCGGCGTTTCGGTTTCGGTCCGCTCGATCGATGACGCCCTCGGCGGGGGGCTCCCCGCAGGCCGGCTGACAGAGCTCGTTTCCCCGGTTGCGAGTGGGGGAGGGCAGACCGTCATCGCAAAGCTTCTCCGCGCCACCCAGGCGGCGCGCCAGCGGATAGCCCTCGTCGATGGATCCGACGGTTTTGCCCCGGAGGCTGTTCCGGACGAGATGCTGCGCCACCTCGTGTGGGTGCGCTGCCGGGTCCCGGAGCAGGCCTTTGCGGCCGCGGACATCCTGGTGCGCGACGGCAATTACGCCGTGGTGGTCATGGACCTGCGGGGCTGCGCGGAGCGCGTGCTCCACAGGACCCCGGCGGCCACCTGGTATCGCCTCCAGCGCGCGGCGGAGGGCAGCTCCGTTGCGGTCCTTGTCCAGACGCAGTCGCTCTTGGTGCCTGCCGTCCCGTGGCGCCTCATCCTTGGGAGCTCCCTCTCGCTGGCCGACGCCCACTCGCCGCGAGAGGCCGTTGCCGGGCGGCTCACGGTCCGCACGGAGCGCAGCCATGTCCAGGAAATCGAGGAGCTTGCCGGTTGAACTACGCGGTCCTCACGGTTCCCGACTTCGCCCTGCATGCCCTTCAGAGGAGCGACGCTTCGCTCTGCGGTCGCGCCGTCGCGCTGGTGGCCGGCGAGGGCCGCAAGGCCCGGGTGAGCGAGGCCTCGGCCGAGGCGCTCGGGGTCGTCCCGGGGCTTGCGGCGACGCTCGCGATGTCGCGATGCCCGGGGATCGTGCTGAGGCAGCGAGATCCCGAGGCGGAGGTCGAGGCCCACCGGCTCCTTATCGCCGCCGCGTTCACCCTTGCGCCGCGTGTGGAGTCGACCGGACCCGGCTGCTGCACCGTGGATCTTCGGGGAGCGGATCGGGTGCGCTCGGAGTCCCTCATGCGCCTGCGTGCTGCCGAGCTGGGCGCGGCGGGGCTTCCGCTACGGATCGGCGTCGGGGTGACGCCGCTTTTGGCTTCATATGCGGCGCGCTGCGCGGACCCCGTTCTGATCGTGGCCTCGCCGGGTGATTTCCTGGCGCCGCTGCCCCTCGCGTTTGCGGCCCCAACCTCTGAGCAGGAGAGGGTTCTCAAGGGATGGGGGATCGCCACCTTGGGCGGCCTGACGGCTCTCCCCAAGGCGGAGGTCGGAAGGCGAATGGGTTCCGAGGGAGTGCTGCTCTGGGAGCGCGCCGCCGGCGAGTCGACCCGAGTCCTGCGCCTGATCGAGCCGGCGCAAAGCTTCGCCGCGCAGTGGAGCTATGAGCCCCCCGTCGAGTCGACCGAGCCCCTGTTCTTCAAGATGCGCCGCTTTGCCGAGCGGATCGCCCTCGAACTCCGGGGCGCGGGCTTTGTCGCCGAGAAGCTCTCGCTGACGCTCCTCCTCGAGGACGAGAGCGAGCATCGGCGCGAGTTCCGGCTTCCGGAGCCGGGCGCCGACGTGGAGGGGTGGCTTCGCGTCCTAAACGGCCATCTGGCCACCGTGCGGACGGATGCCCGGGTGGCGGGCGTGCGGCTTGTGGCCGCGCCGGCCCGGCCACCGGAGAAGCAGGAGGGCCTCTTTGACACGGGGCTGCGGGATCCCTCCTCGTTCTGGGAAAATTTGGCGCGTGTCGCCGCGATCGTCGGCGACGACAGGGTCGGAACGCCCGCGCTCCTCGACACCCACAGGCCCGACGCCTTCGTCATGGAAAGACCCTCGGAGTCGGTCTCGCCTCCCCTGGAGGCGCCGGTTCATCCCCCCTACGGGCCCACGCTCCGCCGGTTCCGTCCGCCGTGGCCGGTTCGCGTCACCTGCGAGGCGGGGGCGCCCACGCGGCTGGAGGGCGGCAGGCTCGAGGGCCGGGTGTGCGCGGCGCTGGGCCCCTGGCGCGCGGAGGGCGAGTGGTGGAAGCCCGGGGCGTGGGCGCTCGAGACCTGGCAGGTGGAATTGTCGGGGGGCGGCATCTACCAGGTGGTCCGCGCGGACGCAGCGTGGCAGGTCGAGGGAATGCTGGACTAGGGCCTCGGGGTCCACGGGACCTGCGCCATGAATTACGTCGAACTCCATGCGCGCAGCGCGTTCTCGTTCCTGCGGGCAGGCTCGCTTCCTGAGTCCCTCGTGGCCGAGGCCGGCCGGCTGGGGATGCCGGCGCTTGCGCTGTGCGACCGCGACGGGGTGTACGGCGCCGTGAGGCTCCATATGTCGGGCAAGGAGGCCGGTGTCCGGGCCCTGGTCGGGGCCGAGCTCACGATGGAAGACGCAAGCGTGGTGCCGGTGCTGGTCGCCACGCGGGCGGGCTACCGGGGACTCTGCGGCCTTTTGACCACGGCCCACCTGAGGGCCGAAAAGGGGGAGGGGCGCATCGCATGGTCCGAGCTGGCCGAGGCGCAGGGCGGGCTTGTGGCCCTGACGGGCGACGAGGAGGGCCCTGTGCGGCGCGCGTGGCTTGAGGGCGGCCCGGCCGCGGCCGCCGCAGCCGGGGCCCGGCTCCAGAGGATCTTCGGCCGGGAGAATCTCCACGTCGAAATCCAGCGCCACCGGGTCCCGGGAGAGGAGCGCTGGAACGCGTTCCTGGTCGACTGGGCCCGCGCCCAGGGGCTGCCGCTTCTTGCGACAAACGGCGTCCTCCACGCGACGCCGGGGGACGGGAGCGTGGTCGACGTGTTCACGTGCCTGCGCCACCACACCACCCTCGATGCCGCGGGCAGGCGCCTGTCCTTCAACCGCGAGCGGCACCTGAAAGGGCGGCAGGATATGGCCGCGCTCTTCCAGGACCTGCCCGAGGCGGTCCTGAACACGGGGAGGCTCGCCGAGCGGATTGAGTTCACGCTCGCAAACCTGGGCTACCGCTTCCCGGACCATCCCGTGCCGGCCGGCGAGTCGCAGGATTCATTCCTGAGGAAGATGACGCTCTTCGGGGCGCAGCAGCGCTACGGCAGCGTGGTGGGCCAGGTGCGCCGCCAGATCGAGCGCGAGCTCTCGCTGATCGCGAAGCTCGGCTTCAGCGGGTACTTCCTGATCGTCTGGGACCTCTGCTCCTTTGCGCGCGAGCGCGGGTCGCTGGTGCAGGGCAGGGGAAGCGCGGCCAACAGCGCGGTGTGCTACGCCCTGGGGATCACGGCCGTGGACCCGATCGAGAGCAAGCTGCTCTTCGAGCGTTTCCTGTCGGAGGGACGCACCGACTGGCCCGACATCGACCTGGACCTGCCGAGCGGCGAGAGGCGCGAGGAACTGATCCAGGAGGTCTACCGCCGCTACGGGCGCAGGGGCGCCGCGATGACCGCCAACGTGATCACCTACCGGGGCAGAAGCACGATCCGGGAGGTGGGCAAGGTGTTCGGCTTTCCGGACGACGCCCTGGACCGGTTCTCGAGCCTCTTCCACGGCGGCGACCTTCCCCAGACGCTCAAGCTGGGCGAGCAGCTCCGCATGGCGGGGGTCCCCGACTCGCACCCCCGGCTCCAGGCCCTGGTCGACACCTGCCGCCGGGTGCGCGGCCTTCCCCGCCATCTGGGGCAGCATTCGGGGGGGATGGTGCTCTCGGCGGGCAACCTGGACCAGTTTGTGCCGCTCGAGAACGCGCGGATGCCGGGCCGCTCCGTCCTGCAGTGGGACAAGAACGACATCGAGGACATGGGCATGCTGAAGGTGGACCTCCTGGGGCTCGGGATGATGGCCGCGCTCCAGGACGCCGTCGAAATCTGTGCCCAGCGCGGCACGCCGGTGGACCTGGCGCGCCTGCCGAAGGACGACCCCGCCGTGTTCCGGATGCTCCAGGAGGCCGACACGATCGGGATCTTCCAGGTCGAGAGCCGGGCGCAGATGTCGACGCTGCCCCGGATGAAGCCCGTGAACTTCTACGACCTGGCTGTCGAGGTCGCGATCATCCGTCCCGGGCCGATCCAGGGGGATGCGGTGAACCCCTACCTGAAGCGGCGCACGGGGGAGGAACCTGTCACGTATCCCGACGAGCGCGCGAGGCCGATACTCGAGAGGACGCTCGGTGTGGTGCTCTTCCAGGAGCAGATCCTGCGGCTCGCGATGGAGCTAGGAGGATTCAGCGCGGCGGAGGCGGACGAGCTCCGCAGGGCCATAGGGTTCACGCGCTCCCAGGAGCGCCTCGGGCGGATGAAGGCCAGGCTCGAGGTCGCGTTTCGGGGCAACGGTGTCAGCGAGCCGGCCATCGCGTACCTGGTCAAGTCGCTCGCGTCGTTCGCGCTGTACGGCTTCCCTGAGTCCCACGCGATCAGCTTTGCGCTGATCGCATACTCGAGCGCATGGCTGAAGGTGCACCATCCGGGCGCGTTCTATGCCTCGCTCCTGAACTGCCAGCCGATGGGGTTCTACTCGCCGGCCAGCTTGGTGCAGGACGGGCGCCGGCACGGGGTCTCGTTCCTGCCGGTCTGTGTCCAGGCCTCCGACGCCCGGTGCCGGGTCGACTCGGACACGACCGTCCGCCTCGGGCTTGAGGGCGTGCGCGGCGTGCGGCGGCCCGCGCTCGAGTCGCTGCTGGCGGCGCGCCGGGAGCGGCCGTTCAGCTCGCTTGCGGATTTTCTCGCGCGCACGGAGTTCGGAGCGGCCGAACGCCGGGCCCTGGCCGGCGCAGGCGCCCTGAACGCGCTCGCGGGCCACAGGAGATCGGCGCTCTGGCGCGTCGAGGCTTTCCGGGGCGAGGACGACCTCTTCCGGCACGCGGCCGACCCAGGGGAGACGGAGCTGTCGCCGCTTGAGCGGATGACCCTCCTGGAGCGGCTGCATGCCGACTACACGCATCTCTCCCTCACCCCGGGGGCCCACCCGATGCGGCTCGCCCGCCCGCTCCTGGAGGGCGTGCGGACCGCAGGCGAGCTGAAGGATGTCCCCGCGGGCGAGAGGGTCAGGATCTGCGGCTCGGTGATCACGCGCCAGCGGCCCGGCACGGCAAAGGGGTTCTGCTTCATCACGCTCGAGGACGAGACGGGGCTCGCGAACGCGATCGTCAGGCCCCGGCTTTTCGAGGAGGCCCGGCTCATCATCAACCTGGAGCCCGCCCTCATGATCACCGGCAGGCTCCAGAATGAGAAGGGCGTGATCCACATCATGGCGGAGGAGATCTCGGGGATGCCCGAGCTCGGCCTGCCCGAGCAGAGCTCGCACGATTTCCATTAGGAATTGCTGCCCCGCCTAGCCGGGGTGATAAACGCCCCCGACGAATGGAATCCCGCATCGCCTCAGCCGCCTTCATTCTCGTCGTCGCCACGTACATCTTCCTTGGGGGAATGGGAGTCACGGACCGCGACAACCCCGCGCCAAGGGACGCCGCCTACAACCTGCTCGCGCGCGGGCTGCTTTCGGGCCACCTGTACCTGGACAAGGCGGCCCCGGCGGCCCTCACGGGGCTCAAGGATCCCCTCGATCCTGAGGCAAACCGCATCGCCCGCGAGGATCCCAGGTACCGCCTGCACGACCTGAGCTACCGCAAGGGAAGGCTGTACCTTTACTTCGGGGCTGCTCCCGCTGTCCTGGTCTTCATTCCCTGGCACCTCCTGACCGGCGGATGGCTGCCCCACTGGGGCGCGGTGGTCCTGCTCTGCGCCGCAGGGTTGGCGGCCAATGTGGTGCTGGTCAGGTCCGTCAGGTCGCGGATCTTTCCGAAGTCGCCCGGATGGGTGCTCGGGGCGCTGGTGCTTCTCCTCGGCCTCGGCTCCTATGCCCCGCTGCTCGCGGCCCGCGCCGACATGTGGGAGGTTCCCGTGGCTTTCAACTACTTCGCGGTTTCGATGGCCCTCTGGTTCTTCTGGAAGGCGGTGACCCAGCCAGAAAAGGCCGTGAGGTACATTGCCTTTGCAAGCTGCGCCTTCGGCGCGGCCTTCCTGTCGCGGCCCACCGTGCTTGTGAATGCGGCGATCCTCCTTCTCCTCCTGGCCCCTGGGGGGGTGCGCGGGAGGCCATCCGCATGGGCGGCGGCGGTGTTTCCCCTGGCGTTCTGCGGCGCGGCCGCCGGCCTCTACAATGTCCTGCGCTTTGGCGGGCCGTTTGACTTTGGGGAGTCCTCGCAATTGGCGGGTGTCTACGTCGCGCACCTCCACACGTTCGACGGGAGCTACGTCTGGACCAATCTCCGGCTCTACCTCGTTCAGGGCGTGGACTGGTCGTGGGTGTTCCCCTTTGCGCATGAGCCCACGTTTTGGCGCCTGGAGGGGAGCCTCCCCGTCAACCACGGGGGGATCGAGCATGTCGCGGGGGCACTCGTGAGTGCGCCCATCCTCTGGGCTGCGTTTGCCGTTCCATTCTTCATCCGCCTTAGGCGGCCGGACCGGTCCTTCCTGCTTCTCTCGATCGCGGCGGGATGGGTCGCCCTGAGTTCGCTCCTCCTTTTCGCGTTCTTCTTCGGGACGTCGTCGAGGTACCAATTCGAATTCGTCCCGGGCCTGGCGCTTCTCGCCTCATTCGGGGTGCTGGCAATGGAGTCCGTCCTTAGGGCCGGTACCCTTGTGCTGGCCCGGTGCGTATGGATTCCCCTGGTCCTTGTTTCGGGAGCCTTCGCCGTGCTGTACGGCATCGACCGATGCGCCACCGATCACAACGAATACGCGGTCCAGTTCCTCGTGAGGGGCAACACGCGGGCCGCGGAGCACGAGATCGAGACCGCCCAGTTCCTTTCGCCCGGCAATCCCTTCTCGCGGATCCTTTCCGGGGTCATGCTGGCCGCGGGAGGACACATGCCCGAGGCCAGGCAGCACTTCGAGGTGCTGGTCCGTGATTTTCCGAACGATGCGAGGGCTCATTTCTGGCTAGGAAACGTGCTTGCGGGCATGCGGCAGTGGGAGGGGGCGAAGGAACAGCACCGTTTGGCCCACGAGTTGTCGCCGGCCGACACAACGATTGCAGCGGCATGGGATGCGGACCTCGCGAGGGCTGTACCTCAAAAATAGGATGGGGGCAGGACGCGTCTCCCGGGTAAGGGGGCCACGATTGCCTGGGACAAGGCGCTCATGGCAGCGGGGCTTTAGGCGTTCTTAGAATAGGCGCTAGGATCGTCGATTCCAGTCCATAACATAATTACAATCAGTTATATAAGACGGTGCATTCTCGGATCGCTGCGGCGGTCCCTCCGTCGGTGTCCGCCTGCGTCCCCCTTTGTTTAAGGGACCTGC
>Ga0302197_10003629_pt1 | contig 13908 bp, 7 predicted proteins | sample II_Bog_N2_1_FD_193526 | JGI IMG/M metagenome (GOLD analysis project Ga0302197, IMG submission 193526) | Peat permafrost microbial communities from Stordalen Mire near Abisko, Sweden - II_Bog_N2_1 | ecosystem: Environmental > Terrestrial > Soil > Wetlands > Peat | place: Sweden: Abisko, Stordalen...
CGGCCTCGTCAAGCCTCTTCTGCTTCGCCACGGCCTTGTCCGCGGCCTTATTGTCAACCGGCTTCGGCTCGGGGACGGGCTTCGCGGTGAGCACCAAGTGCGGAACCTCGCGAGGCACTTCGACGGCCTCACCTTTGGCGCCCGCAGCCAGCTCGCCAGTCGGCGTTGCATCGGCCGCAGCGGCGGTCTCTCCGGCGGTCTCTGGCTGCTCGGGTTGGTCAGGCTGATCGGTCAAGGCGATTTCTTCTTCCAGTTCTCTTTCGTTGCTACCAAGACACTTCCAACAGATCTCGTTTCACTCACTCGCCCGGCAGCTTCATCTGCATGGCGGCGCGCACCTGCCGCATGGTCTCTTCGGCGCGGGCAGCGGCGCGGCAGTTCCCGTCTTCTAAAATTTCGCCGACCTGCGTCTCGGTAAAACTCGCCCGGCGCTCCTGCATCGGCGCAAGGATCTGCACCAGCGCATTTGCCGCCCAGCCTTTGCATTCGATGCAGCCAATCCCGGCCGTACGGCAGCCTTCGTACACTCTGGCAAGCGTCTCCTCGGTCGAAAACACTTTGTGCAGGTCGCCAACCGGGCACTTGTCCGGGTCTCCCGCATCCGTCCTCCGCACCCGCGCCGGATCGGTAACCATGGTCTTCAACTTCTGGCGGACCACCGGCTCGGGGTCGGTCATCTGGATCGTGTTGCCATAGCTTTTCGACATCTTACGGCCGTCGGTGCCGGGCAGCTTGGGTGAGGGCGTCAGCAGCACCTTCGGTTCGGGCAGCACTTCCTCACCTCCGAGCTTGTAGAACTGGTTGAACCGCCGTGCAATCTCGCGGGTGATTTCCACGTGCGCCTGCTGGTCCTGCCCCACAGGCACGAAATCGGCCTGGTAAAGCAGAATGTCCGAAGCCATGAGCAGCGGGTAGCCCAGGAACCCGTAAGTGGTCAGATCCTTGCCGGTCAAGTTCTCCTGCTGCTCCTTGTAGCTGGGCACGCGCTCCAGCCAGCCCAGCGGCGTAATCATCCCAAGATACAGGGGCAACTCGTAATGCTGCTGCACTTTGCTCTGGACAAAGATCGTGCACTTATTCGGATCGAGGCCAGCGGCCAGAAAGTCCAGCGCCACTTCCATCGTGTTGGGCGCGATATTCGATGTGTCGGCGTAGTCGGTGGTCAGCGCGTGCAGATCGGCGATGAAGAAGTAGCACTCGTACTGGTCCTGCAACTTGACCCAGTTGGCCAGCGCGCCCATGTAGTTGCCTAGATGGAGCTTGCCTGTGGGGCGCATCCCGCTGAGAACGCGGGGACGGGACGTGAGAAGAGCGGGTTCGGGCATTGTTCAGTCGATTCCGGGGTGGTGCAAATAGGATGCGCCGCCTTCGGCAATCCAAGAATAACGGCTCATTCCATTGTACCGGGAGGCGCGGGGCTGCGGTCGATGCGCCCTACAAGTGGCTAAGCCCTGCGTAAACCAGTCCGAGCGCGGGATCGAGCAACGCCATCAGCACCCACCCGCCCACGAAGATCATAAAGAGGTAACTTACCCATATTGGAACCCGGTCGTAGACCTGCACAGCGTTATAGGGCAGCATGTTGCGCAGTATGTGGCTGCCGTCGAGCGGAGGAATGGGGAGCAGGTTGAAGAAGAAGAGCGAGAGGTTGACCAGTATGGCAACCGAACAGAGCAGAACTACAGTCTGCAAGCCGGACGGCACGCCGAGGACTAGACCTTCTCTAAAGAGGGAGAGGAACGTGGATCGCACCACCAGGCGGCCATCTGGAACCGCAACCGAGACGATGGCCAGCCCAAGGAATGCAATTAGAACCAGCAGCAGATTCGAAGCCGGCCCGGCCAGCGTGGTCAGATTGTCGTCGCGGACGATCTTGCGGAAGTTGCGCGTCAGTACCGGAGTGGGCTTCGCCCAGCCTATCAAGACCCCGCTAAAGATGCTGAACCCGATCAAGGGCCCAAAAATGATCACGGCAGGAATGAGCAATGTGCCAATGGGATCGATGTGATCCATGGGGTTGAGCGAGATGCGCCCCATCTGGCGGGCGGTCTGGTCGCCCAGGCGGCTGGCCATCCAGGCGTGCGCGCTCTCGTGAACACTGAGCGAGAAGAGGAGCAGGACGAACTTGAAGACGGCAATGATGAACTCGCTGGATTGCAAACGAAGACTCCCTGGACCAGAAAACTCAGGTTAGCATGGAGGGCGAATAGGGTTTGACCGGGGATAGAGAGCGAGCAGACTTCCGGACATGCAAAATCCGTCCACTCCCTTAATCCCGCGGAGTATGCAATGCGTCAGGAAAGCACGGAACCCCACCGGGTGGTCGATGGCGGACTGAAATCATTTGAGTCGACATGCCAAAACGGTTTTCCGGCGATTAGACAACTGAACGTTTGTCTCAATACTCGAAATGCGTGGGCCCTGGCGGTAACCCGAATGAGCAACAGGCTGAGTGCGCTGCCCAACTAGAATTGAAGATGACATGACGAAAAAACTTCGAGTTGGGATATTGTTTGGCGGGCGGAGCGGCGAGCATGAGGTCTCGCTGCTCTCGGCCGCTTCGATATTGAAGGCAATTGATCGGAAGAAGTTCGATGTGGTTCCGATCGGGATCGACAAAAGCGGGCACTGGTTGACCTCAGCGCTTTCGCTGCGGATGCTGGAGGGGTCTACGCCGGAGGCGGACGGAATCGTGGCGCAGAATTCAGGAGCAGCCGGGACTGCGGGGATGGCGGCAGTGGGTGATTCCGATTCCGGTGGCCATGCGGCGCTAGGGGGACAGTCGCTGGACGTGGTGTTTCCGGTGCTGCATGGAACCTTTGGCGAGGATGGGACCATGCAGGGGCTGTTCGAACTGGCGGGGATCGCCTATGTCGGGTCGGGCGTGCTGGGGTCGGCGGCGGGGATGGACAAGGACGTGATGAAGCGGCTGTTTGGCCATGCGCGGCTGCCCATTGTGAAGCATGTTGCGCTGCTCAGGGCGGAGTGGGAGAAGCAGCCACGCAAGGCAATCGCCCAGATCGAAGCCGCGCTCAAATATCCGGTGTTTGTTAAGCCGGCGAACCTGGGCTCGTCTGTGGGCATCAGCAAAGCTCACGACCGCAGGGAGTTGGGTCCGGCGCTCAAACTTGCCGCCAAATACGACCGCAAGCTGGTTGTTGAGCAGGGAGTGGGCGGCAAGAGCGGCAAGGCGCGGGAGTTCGAGGTGGCCGTGCTGGGCAACGACGATCCGCAGGCTAGCGTGGTGGGCGAAATTGTTCCAGCCAAGGAGTTCTACGACTATGAGGACAAATATCTTTCGGCGGGCTCGGTGCCGCTGATTCCGGCCAAGCTGAGCCGGGCCGAAAGCAAGCAGATTCGGGAGATGGCGGTGGCGGCGTTTCGGGCTTGCGACCTGTCCGGTTTGGCGCGGGTGGACTTTCTGATGGAGCCGGCTGGCAAGCGCCGAATTTTTTTGAACGAGGTGAACACCATGCCGGGATTCACCAAGATCAGCATGTATCCCAAGCTGTGGCAGGCCTCAGGGGTCGTATACAGGGACCTGATTACACGGCTGATTGAGCTGGCACTGGAGCGGCAGGCGGAAAAGACGCGGACGACATATAGCAGGGAATAGGGGTCAGAGATCAGGGAACAGGGAACAGACCGCATGCTTCCGGTGTCTAAGAGAGAAGGGGAAGCGGTATATCCTGTAACAGCTAAGGACCTGATCGCTGACCCTTGTTCTCTGTTTTTCGAGGAAATATCGCAATGACACTAATGGATGCTCCAGTTTTCGATGAGGCCCGCGACCGGCGGCGCCGCGTGACGCTGTACAGCGCAGGCGGTGTCTTGCTGGTGCTGTTTGTGAGCTGGTGGCTAGTGGCCGGAAGGCCGGTGGACTGGCCATGGAACTGGAACAGCCACCTGATGGGACGGTCGACTGTGAACAAGTTCCTGGCGGCTGTGGAAGGGAACGACCTCCCCAAAGCCTACGGAATTTGGATACACGACAAGGATTGGCAACAGCATCCTGCGCCGACTGGGGCCTACCCCTTTTCGCGGTTCCAGGATGACTGGAGCTCGACCAGCCCGGACAACGAATACGGCGCCATCCAGAACCACCAGATATCGGCGGCGCGCATGTATGGAAACGGGTTGCTGGTTGCTGTGCTGATCAATGGACGCAGAAGCAAGGCGCTGAATCTGGTTTACGACCCCAAGGCGCACACGCTGAGCTTTTCGCCGCCGGGGGTGGAACTATACTTGGGGCCGTAGATAGCAGCGACTGGGCGGATCGGAAGGTTGGCAAGTTAGCAGAGTTTGTGGCGTAAGTTGCTCTCGGGCTCCATTCTCTTCGCGGGTCGGCGGAGAGGATGGAGCCCTTGCAGTGTGGCTCATCCGGCCAAGGAATGAGAAATCGTTCCGATGGCCGTTCCTGTCCAGATTGCATCGAACAGGGGAGGAGAACACAATGCCCCAAAGTACACACGGTCGAGCCGCGGAACTTCACAACCTGGCAAGCCATACCCACGACGCCGCGGCAGAATCCCACGGCAAGGCAGATCATTTGACCGCTCATGAACTGAGCAAGAAAGCTCTCGAACACTCGATGACCGCTCATAAACACTCGGAAGAAGTGGTCGAAGAAGCCGAAAAGCCCCGCAAGAAAACCAACGCGGCATAGGCCGGAAAACCCTCAAGGCAGAGCATTGGACTTATCCGCCGAGTATTTCCGGGGGTTGAAACCCCCGGCTCCCTCCAGAATCCGCAATCTAGAACAGTAGTCCTACGCCTCTGTCCCGGCCAGGGCGGCGAGGGTGGCTTGCAGGCTGGCGGCGTCTTCAACATTCAGGGATTTCTGCGCTGGGTCGATCTGTTTGAGCAGTCCGCAGAGGACCTTTCCAGGACCCACTTCAACAAACAGTTCCGCTCCTGCGGAAACCAGCGATTGGACGCAATCGACCCAGCGGACCGCGCCGGTGACCTGGCGGATGAGAGCATTGCGCGCTTCCTCGGCAGTGGCGACCAGGCCGCCAGTGACGTTGGCGGCTACCGGGATGCGCGGATCGGCCAGCTTGAGGGTTGCGAGGACGCGGGCGACTTCTTCCTGCGCGGGCTGCATGAGGGCGCAGTGGAAGGGCGCGCTGACGGGGAGCATGAGGGCGCGGCGAGCGCCTTTGCTCTTGCAGAGCGAAGAGGCCTTTTCGACGGCCGCGAGGGCCCCGGAGATGACGGTCTGGCCGTGGGAGTTGAGGTTGGCCGCGGCCACCACGAGGCCGGTTTCGGCCTCGGCTTCGCGGCAGGCTTCGACAACTTGATCCGCGGCGAGCGCGAGAACGGCAGCCATGGCGCCCTGGCCGGCGGGAACAGCCAACTGCATGGCCTTGCCGCGAGCCTTCACGGCTCGCGCGGCATCGGCAAAACTTAGTGTTCCAGCGGCCACGTGGGCCGACCACTCGCCAAGCGAATGGCCGGCGGCAAACGCCGGCTCAACGCCATGGGCGGCCAGCACGCGCCACGCGGCTACGCTGACGGTGAGAATAGCGGGTTGGGTGTTCTCGGTGAGGCGGAGGTCGATTTCCGGCCCTTCAAAGATCAACCGTGAGAGCGGGAAGCCAACGGCCTCATCGGCCTCGGCAAAGGTCTGAGCGGCGATGGGGAAGCGCTCGGCGAGCTCGCGGCCCATGCCAACAGCCTGCGAACCCTGCCCCGGAAAGAGAAATGCAATTTTGGCGATCATTCCAGAGAGATTCTATCGCCTTGCACCGGTTGTCTTGAAACCGGAGATGCTTTCTCTGCTTCCGTCCTCGAATTGAGTCCGTAAACTTCTGCAGAAGCTGCTAAGGGGTGATTGCCGGCGAGCCATCCGGTCGATTCCCCGGGATGTTGTTTACCAAGACGATATTTCCAAGGAGGATGAAGCGGGCGGCTCGCAAGGGACAAAGAATTGAGGTTTTGTCTGTACAATCGCGGATAGACTAGGTTACGGTTGATTGCAGTTTGGCTACTCTCCCCTCCAAATGAACACAAACAGTTTCTGACGCAGAAATGACAGCGGCGTCTCTGTGGTTTTCGTGGGCCTGCTCTATGCGCCGGCAACACCGGCGCGGGTTCCGGCCTTTGAGAAAAGCATGACGCATTCTCCTCGTGTTTCACGCCATCTGTATGAAGGCTCAAAATGAGTCTGACAATCAGGCGAAGAAGAAATGCTCTGCAAAGGTTTCGATTTCGTCTCGAAGTTTCCCCGTAATCTTATCATTCTAAAGTTGTTGTCATGCTGTTTTGGCGTTTTTAGTCGGCAGCGTACTTGAGAAATTGCCCGTCGGGCTGACCAGTCCGGCGACGCGATTTGCTTTTGGTTCCACGAAAGTCGATGCGGTGAGGGTAACTTGGGGATCAATGTGGGGGCAGTTGCAATGTTGAGAACAGACAGAAAAGGAGTGAATACGATGAAGTCACGCTTGGGAATGACGCTGTTGATGTTTGCCTTGGGTGTGTGCGGCTTAACGCAGGTTTCCGCGGCCCTGCCAAGCCAAGCGGCAAATCGAGCAGGGATCAATTCTTGTGCAAGCGGGAATTCATCGGCGCTCACCGTTCACGCAGCTCAGCGTGGCGCTCCTTTTTTGAACCTGTGCGATGGCCATGCGCTCGGCGGCAGCCTTGCGGGGTTGCGGCAAGCTCAACCCCTTGCTCTGGCTTCTGGCGACTTTGACGAAGACGGCATGCCCGACCTGGTGAGCGGATTCGCGGCCGGAAAGGGGGGCACGATCACCCTGCACCGCGGCAACGTGGACGCGCTGTGGCCCTATGGCGCCGCGTTGCGCAATGGGCCGCCGCCAGAATTCTTGCCGAATGCGCGGACTTTTGCCTTGCCAGAGGCGCCGAACTTCATTGCGACGGGTGACTTTGACGCTGACGGCCACTGGGATGTGGTTACAGCGCAACTCGGGAGCAATGCGCTCTATTTCCTGAAAGGCGACGGGCATGGCGGATTTGCCGCGCCACTGCGCATTCCGCTCACGGGCGCCGTTACGGCCCTGATTGCTGGAGAGATCAATCGCGCCGACGGACTGACCGACCTGGTTGTGGCTGTCAATTCCGCCGGTGGACCGCAGGCATTGGTCTTCGAGTCTCCCATGGGCGCTTTGAAGGATCAGCCGGAGGTGTTTACCCTCCCCGCACCGGCCACATCGCTGGCTCTAGGGCACTTTGACGGCGGCGCGATGAACGATCTGGCGGTTGCATCTGGAAGCCAGGTTGTTCTGATCCATGGGCGCGACCGAATGCTCTCTCTGAGCGCGGAACAGCGTGCGACGGTGCAGCCGGCCAAAATCACCGTGCAGAACTTTCCCTTTGCCCTAACCGCTCTGGTGGCCGGCGATTTTACTGGCACCGGACCAACCCTTGCCGCACTGGGTAATGACGGCAGCGTTCACGTGCTCGAACACACTGTGTCTCTGACGGGTCCCGGAGCCAAGGCTCTGCTCGACCCCAACTTTCAGCCCACCTTTCAAACGGCCAAGCCGGGACCCGACGGCAAGCGGCTAATCGCCAGCGGCAAAATGACGCCTGGATTGCTGGCCCGGCAGGCCGCGCTCAGGCAGGCGTTGCAAGCGGACGCGAACACCCCGGAGTGGACTGAGCGCAGCGTAGTTGCGCTGCCCGCAGGCTTTGCCCAGGCCAGCCCGCGCCTGGTTGCCGCTAACCTCACCGGCTCCGGGCACGACGACATAATCGCACCAGACAGCGGCAACAGCAAGCTTCACGTTCTTTCCACGCGTTCCGCGGCGGAGCCGTCCCCGGCGGCCAGGCTTCACGCCTTGCTGGCGCATCCTGACCTGGCAGCCATTACGCCAGCTTCCATGCGGTTGCTCGACTCGCTGGATGCCGTCAGCGCGCCCGCTGCTGTCTTGCCCATGCGCTTGAGCCGAAACGGATTGAGCGGTCTGGTGACCTTGCACAGGGGGCAATTCTCGCCCACCGTGATGGTTCAAACTTTCCCGGCATCCAACATCTTCACCGTCACCAACACCTCGGACGCTGTGATGGCGGGTCAGCCTGGTCAGTACACCGGGCCGGATGGATCTCTGCGCGCGGCAATCTACAACGCGAACAACGCCACTGGTCCTGCTCTCATCCAGTTCGATATTCCTACCAGCGATCCCGGCTATAACCCGGCGACGGGGATCTGGAAGATCCAGCCGCTTTCCACCGGGACCCAGGCTGAACTGCTCGGCTTCGCTCTGGACTACATCGGGAATACGGTGACCATTGACGGCTACACGCAACCCGGAGCCAGCCCGAATACCTCGACAACCACGGACAACGCGGTGATTCTGATCCAGATCGACGGCGGCGCCTCCACCACCCCCGGCAACGACGGCCTTGAGCCCTTTGACGACTCCGGGACCGTGATCCGCGGTTTGGCCTTCAGCGGCTGGACCAACGCGTATGCCAGCGGCGGCGGCGCCTCGGGCGCCTGCGGAATTGAGGCATTCGGAAGCGGTGACTTCATAGAGGGCAACTTCCTGGGGACCGACGCCACGGGCAAGAACGCCGCCCCCAATCGCATTGGAGTCTTTGCGGATGGCGGCATCAGAAACGTCATTGGTGGTACGGCACCGCAGGCCAGAAACATTCTCTCCGGCAACAACCTGGCCGGCGTGCTGGTCCTGGTCGGCGTCGTTGAGACGACGGTGGAAGGGAACTTCATCGGGACGGATATCACCGGCGCGGCGGCGTTGTCGAACCTGACCGACGGGGTGGGCACGAATGGATCCCAGGTCAACTTCGGTGGTGCAATTCCGGGGGCGGGGAATCTCATCAGCGACAACCCGACCAATGTGGACTTGAACGACTTGACCAAGGAGAACGGAGCTTCGGGTTCGCTTGTCCAGGGCAACCTGATCGGCACGGACGGAACGGGGACGCGCGCTCAGACCTTTGGTGGATCCGGCATTTCGATCCTGAACAATCCGACGTACATGACCATCGGCGGCACCACACCGGCGGCGCGCAACGTGATCTCCGGCAATGTGACTGGTGTTTATGTCTTCGATAATGCCTTCAACAACACAGTTCAAGGTAATTACATTGGCACCGATATTACCGGGACGGTGGCTTTGCCCAATCTGACTTATGGCTATGAGAGCGGGAGCGTGGTCGAGACGACCGATGGCGTGGCGGGCACAGTGGTACCTGCCGGCTTGTCAAATATCGGCGGTTCGGTTCCGGGGGCGGGCAATGTGATCTCCGGCAACGGCTCCGACGGGATAAATATCTCCGGAACCAGCCAATACCCCGCAGGGTATGGCTACCTGGTGGGCAACACCATTCAAGGCAACTTTATTGGCACAGACTATACCGGCACGCAGCCGATTCCCAACCATGGCAACGGCGTGTACCTTCAGGCCGGGGCGACCAACAACCTGATTGGCGGCACGGCGCCGGGGGCAGGCAACCTGATTGCTTACAACAAGCAGAACGGAGTGCTGATCGATCCCGGCACCGGAGCCGCCGGGCCCGGCACAGGTAACCAGACGGTCGCCAACACGATTTTATCCAACACCGGCTCGGGCGTGCGCATCAACACCGGCAGCCAGGATCGCATCAGCCATAACTCGATCTTCGGTAACGGAGCTCTGGGCATCAATCTCAACGGGGCCGGGCCGAACCTGAACACAAACTGTCAGTCAACCATCAGCGGCGCGAACAATTCACAGAACGCGCCCTCGCTCACCGCCGGCTCCGGCTCGGCGTTCATCTCAGCTACGGCAACAGACCCGAGCGGAAATACCTCTCAGTTCTCCAATTCAGTGCCTGAATCGCTGAGCGGAAATGTGCTCGACCTGCTGGGGACTTTCAACAGCCTGCCCGGCACGGCCTATACGATTGAATTCTTTTCAAGTCCCAGCGCGGACGCTTCGGGATTCGGCCAGGGGCAGACGTATATCGGTTCTACGACTGTCACTACCGACGGAACCTGCGCCGCGCCGGTGAGCGATCCGGTGAACCTGACTCAGGCAGACGTGAGTGTAAAGCTGGTGGGCAACTACTTCGGCTTGCAGGCCGGGGCGGACTTTGGGCAGGAGACATACACGGGAACTGTAACCAACGTCGGACCCGCCACGGCGCACAATGTAGTTTTCACGGACGCACTGCCCGCGGGGCTGAGCGTCAGTAGCGCATCTTGCAACCTAGGCGCATGCCAGAGCCCAATCACGACTTCGCTTGGCAGTTGCGCGGTGAGTGGCAACACTGTTACTTGCAATATTGGGACATTGCCGCCCGGAACGACCTCTTCGGTGACCATTCCGGTGACGGTGGCAGCGAGCGCCTCGGGCAGCATCACCAACACAGCTACAGTGAGCGCCACGGAAGTGGATCCGGTTCTGGCCAACAACACCTCCAGCGTGACAGAGCCCGTTACCTTTCAGAGCCCACTTATCGACCGGATCAGCCCAGCCTCGGTACTGGTAAACAGTCCCGATGTGGTGGTGACAATTTATGGGTTCTGGATCCTTCCCAACTCAGCGGTGACCTTCAACGGCAATCCTGTCAATACGGTTGCCTTTCTGGACAATCAGGGCTGCGCATGGCAGCAGACGCAGTACTGCCCTGCGATTCAAGTCTTGGTTCCGGCGTCTATGCTGACCACTGCGGGCACGCCGACGATCAGTGTGATCAATCCGAGCCCGGCCCCATACGGCTACAGCCCCAGCGCATCGACCGCCACGTTCACGATTGCTGCCTCCTGCACCTATACCTTCCCCTTCACCCTCCTTTCGACGCTCCCCGCCACGATCCCCAGCGGTGGGACCGACTGGACCGACGGCTCTGTCGAGGTAGCCGCCAGTGCACCCACGTGCCCGTGGACGGCGACATCCTCGGTGCCTTGGGCCGTGGTCCTGGATAACGCCTCGACAACCGGTAATCAGACCGTCGATATCGCGATCGGACCGAACGCCGATCCCGTCAACCCTCGCACCGGCAGCGTCACCATCGCCGGCCAAACGTTCGATATACAGCAGGACCCCGGCGCAAGCTGCGGCTACCAGCTCAGCCCCACCTCAGCTTCGTTCACCACGGCGGGCGGGACTGGAACCATCCAAGTGACTTCCACCTGCTTCAGTTACTCCGCAGCGTCTTATGCGCCGTGGATTACCATTCCCCAATCCGCCTATTTCTTTAGCGACAACGGGGCGGTGACATACAGCGTTGCACCGAACACAGGCGGGCCGCTCTCCGGCTATCTCGTGGTTGGCACACAACCGTTCCCAGTAACTCAGGCCGCGCCCAGTTGCTACTACACCCTGAGCGCCACCTCCACCCTCCTGCCCATCGGCGGCGGCACTGGCTCCGTGGGGGTTACACCGTCCTCTCCGAGCTGCGCATGGACGGCCACAACAGCAGCCTCCTCTCCGATCAGCATTACCTCCGGCGCATCCGGCACCGGCAACGGCACGGTCAACTTCTCAGTGGCGGCTAACACCGGCACGGCACTCACCAGCAACATCACCATCGGCGATCAAAATGGCGGATCTTCGATCTTCGCGGTGAATCAACCCTCGGCATTCTCATGCACTTTCACGATCTCGCCTTCCACAGTCAACATCTCCGCCAACGGCGCAGCCAACTCCTTCACCGTTACCCCTTCCTATCAGACCTGCCAATGGAACGCGGCATCGAGTGACGGCACGGCGCTGACGCTGCCCAACAGCAGCTCTGGAACCGGCACCGGTTCGGTCTACTACGTGGTAGGCCAGAACACCGGCGCGCCGCGTACCCTCACCATCACCGCCGGTTGCGAGACCTTCACCATCAATCAGGACGGGACCGCAGCCGCCAATCCAGTGCCTGCAATCACTACGTTGCTGCCTACGGGTACAACGGCAGGCTCAGGCGCATTCACGCTGACCGTCAATGGCTCAGGCTTCATCAACGGCTCGACAGTGAACTTCAACGGCAATGCGAGAGCCACTACCTACATAAGCGCCAGTCAGCTCACGGCGGCCATTCTCGCGACAGACGTGGCGGGGACGGGCACACCGGCGGTCACCGTCACCAATCCATCGCCGGGCGGAGGGACTTCCAACGCGGTAGCCTTCAACGTGACTGCAGCGCGGATCACTCCCACGGTCACGGTGTCGCCGTCGCCGGCGAGCATTACAACCGCGCAGGCGTTAACGGTAACAATTGGCGTCAGTGGAGGCGATAGTCCAACCCCAACTGGATCAGTTGTTCTGGCCAGCGGAAGTTACACGTCAGCGGCAACAACTCTGACCAGCGGCAGCGCCACCATCAACATCCCCGCAGGATCGCTGGCGACAGGGACAGATACTCTTTCGGTAAGTTACACGCCGGACTCGAGCAGCTCATCAACATACAACAGCGCCACGGGATCGAACACGGCTACAGTAACGACCCCGCCGAAGATTGCGCCCACGGTTACGGTGTCTCCGTCTCCGGCGAGCATTACAACCACGCAGGCACTGACGGTGACAGTCGGCGTCAGCGGCGGGAGCGATAATCCTACGCCAACCGGATCGGTGACGCTAGCCAGTGGAAGCTATACCTCAGCGGCAACCACTCTGATCAGCGGCAGCGCCACCATCAACATTCCTGCCGGATCGCTGGCGACCGGGACCGATACATTGTCGGTTAGTTACACGCCCGACTCGAACAGCTCGGCAACATATAACAACGCCACGGGATCGAACACCGTAAGTGTGACCGCCGCAACCGTACAGGTGTCAGTGGGGACGACTCCGGCTGGGTTGTCGTTCACCGTCGACGGAACGACTTACACGAGCAGCCAAACTCTAACTTGGAACATTGGCTCCGCGCACACAATCGCCACCACCTCGGTGCAGGTAAGCGCGGGAACGCAGAACACATTCAGTTCCTGGTCCGACGCCGGAGCGCTCTCGCATACAGTCACGGCTTCATCGACCGTGACCAGTTACACAGCCACCTTCAGCACCGCATTTCTGCTCACTCCATCGGCCAGCCCGTTGGCCGGCGGCGGGGTGACGCCAACGGCAGCCACTTACTACCCCGCGGGAACGGTCGTGAACATCACGGCAACGCCTAACCCGGGCTATACCTTCAGCAATTGGACGGGCACCGTGTCCAGTTCAAGCAGCGCCTCGACGACCGTCACAATGAATGCACCGCAAAGCGTGACGGCTAACTTTGCGATCGTCTCAACTGCCACAGTTACGCTGACTCCCTCTTCGCTGGCCTTCCCAAACACTACCGTCGGCGTGACCTCGGCTCCCCTCGCCATCACGGTCAATAACACTGGCACCGCCGCGCTCACTATCGACAGCATCACGATCACCGGAACCAACCCAACTGACTTCGCCATCACGACCGGCGCCAACGCCTGCGGCACAACGCTCGCCGCCAGCGGCAATTGTTCCATTTATGTCACCTTTACCCCGGGTTCGGCCACCAGCTTCGCAGCTACACTTTCAATCACCGACAATGCCTCTGGCGGCCAGACAGTCACCGTCACTTCCCGCAGGCCGATTGGCGAGGGAACCTCCGGCACCTCAACCCAGACGGCTAACCTTACCGGCACGGGCACGGCGGCGGCGGCGCCGATCGCTTCGCTGACCGCCCCGGCGGCCTTCCCCAGCACCACCGTCGGCGCGACCGCGGCTGCTCTAGCTGCCACGCTGAGCAACACTGGCAATGCTTCACTGGCTATCAGCGGAGTTACCATCGCCGGCGCCAACCCAACTGACTTCACCCTCAGCACCGGCAGCAACGCTTGCGGCAGTTCGCTCGCCGCCGGCGCCAGTTGCTCCATCTATGTAACCTTCACGCCGGCCTCGGCAACCAGCTTCACGGCAACGATCTCGGTGGCTGACAACGCCACCGGTTCGCCGCAGACTGCTGCCCTCACTGGCACGGGCACTG
>Ga0302197_10003631_pt1 | contig 13904 bp, 16 predicted proteins | sample II_Bog_N2_1_FD_193526 | JGI IMG/M metagenome (GOLD analysis project Ga0302197, IMG submission 193526) | Peat permafrost microbial communities from Stordalen Mire near Abisko, Sweden - II_Bog_N2_1 | ecosystem: Environmental > Terrestrial > Soil > Wetlands > Peat | place: Sweden: Abisko...
CTTTGAAATTCTCCTTTGCACAATGCAGCCGAAGCGACGACGAGCGTGCCGGCTCCGCCAAAATTCAATCCCGTCAAGTCGGCTCCCACCGGATTATTTGATGAGCCGCTGGCGAGAAACGCATCGGCGTAATCTGTGCCGGCATAAGTGACCTGGGCCTTTGTGATTGAGCTAAAGCCCAACAACGCGACCGCAAGGATGATCGCCAGAAGAAAGTTCATTTTATCATTGCCCGCCGGCGCAACAGGAGAAATCCGCCAAGTGATGCAGTCACCAAAGCTGCCGTGGTTGGCTCTGGAGCTTCGGTTACCGTGAAGGTCAGTTCCGGATGGCCGGTCGAATAGCTGCGCGAGTTAAACAGGTCACTTACCTGGTTGTCCGCCGTGTAAAAATAAAGCGAAACATTGCCGCCCGCCGCCGCGTTAGCCACAAGGTTGGGGTCGAGCGATAATGAATAATTGAGATAGACATTGTTGTTGTTGCCCGGTGGCGTGTAAGCATAAGTGCCGAGCGAGTCATAACCGGACGATTGCAACAGAGAAATGGAATCGAAAGTGACCGCGCTATTGTTCGGATAGCCCGGTGTGCCGGTGCCGCTGCCAGCGCCTTCGGTCCAAGTGTTGTTCGCCAGCCAGTCAATGCCGAAACTGCCCGCGTTTATGGTGTTGAAAAGTGCATTGCCAGGTTGCTCGCCTTGGATGCCGTAGTTGCTGGACAGCGACAACATCAAACTGGTGATGGTCCAATTGCCTGCGCCGTAGGTGGTGTTGAACTGACTGACCGCGCTGGCGGTGTTGAACATGAGCACGCTGTCAAATTCGCCTTTCGCGGACGAGGCCGGCGCGATGGCTAGGGTGCCCGCCGCGCCGTAATTCAAGGTCGGATTTGCACCGGAGAGAAACGCATCAGCCGTCGAGTTGTTGATGGTGTAGGTGTTTTGGGCCATCAGCGTTGAAGCCGCACAGAGCAGGCTCAAGCCAGGCAGAATTCGGTATGGTGTCAGATATTGTTTCATTTTTTATTTGTTTTGTATGTTTGAGTGCGTCGGAAAAATTCAAGCCGGAACCGAAACATCCTTTTGTTCAAAGCGGTCATCGGCCACGACGAGTTTGTCTGGCACGGTGTCCAGCCAACCGCAGCGCTGCACCGGATAATTATCGTATTGCGGAACGTAGGGCTTGATGTCGAGCAGCGGCGTGTCGTCCAAAATATCCACCTCGGCAAGCCGGAGGATGTTGCCTTCGATGTTCAGCAACCGCACGCAGGACATACCAATTGTGTTCGGTCGCGCCGGAACGCGCGTGGCAAACAAACCGTGCGCCACGGTATCGCGATAAGGAATTACGCTCATCTTGGCCGCCGATGCGCGGTGAAACCAATAAATCAGCCACACGCGGTCAAAGCCGTCGAGGTCTGCCAATCCGTCCACAAATTCCGGGCGCAACGTGATGTAGCCCGGTGCGCTGCCGGCGCGATACGGTTGGATCGGCGTGCCGGTCGCCTGTTTGAACGGTGAGTGGACGCGGCCAATTTCGGTCAGCCGGATTTCCAGTGGTGAAGTGGATTTTATAGTAGTCATAAGGCCAGAATTTCTCCCGTTTCCCGTGCGTCGTAGCCGGGCAGTTCGCTGATGAGTTGGCGACAGGCGCGGCTACGCAATAGCTGCGCCAGTGCCTGAATGCGTGGGTCGTGTTGGAATGCCGCCGGGAAACACAAATCCAAAGTTTCCGTCCGCACCGGCAGAAAATTTAGCCGCGCCTCGTCCGCGCTGAACCGCACGCACACCCCCGCCTCCGCCCAACCGGCGCGCACCGCCTCGGCCACTGCGGCGTGTCCATCCACCTCGCGTCCGGTGAACCGCCGACTGCCGAGCAGTTCGTCCAGACATTCGCGCGCCGCCGAGCCGGTTTCGCGCGCCGCCCAGCGTAGCGAGCGCCGCGCCACGGATTCCGCCGAGCGCGAGCGGTCATCCGTCGCCAGCGCGATGCCGGATTCCCACTTCGCCACACGGAGGAGTTGGCAATCATCGCTAACTTGCGTGCGCACCGTTTCAGCGTTGCGTTCCGGTGCTTCATCCGTGGAATAATGCAGCCCCGCGACGTGAACCAGCTTTTGCCGCAACAGTTCCAGCGCCGCGCGCCCGCCACGTGGAAAAACCAACAGCCGAAAACCGGAAGCCCGCGCGTATTCCGCCGCCAGCAAACCGGCCGCCGGATCGCAGCTCGCCATCACCAGCGTCGTCTCCGCCGCCGAACCGCTGTCGCGCAACACGCCGTTCTGCCAGACGCCATCGTGCGGCGTCGGATTCAAATTCATCGCCTCGACCGGATACAGCAGCCGGCGCCGGCCGATTTCCGCCTCCCAATACCGGCTCGCTTCGCCGCTCGGCGTCCACGCCCACTGCGATCCGTGCGGTTTGGAAAGTCCGCCGCGAACAAATAATTCCTCGACCGAGCATTCAAACACCGCCGCCAGTGCGAGCGCCGTGGCGACGGACGGTGAGAGCCGTTCGCCCTCGATGGCGCTGACCGCCGCGCGCGAAATGCCGGCGCGTTCCGCCAGTTCCGCCTGCGACCATTGCCGCGCGAGCCGCCGCGCCTGCACCGGACTGGTTGTTATGATTCTGTCGTTCATCGCTATTATCGTGTCGCTCTGAGGCAAATAAAAACGCCGCCGGACGAAGTTCCCTTTTGCAACTGCGATGCCAAGCGGCTGATTTTTCTGCGAAAGGGATAAAACCATTGCGGCACAATGGCTTTGTCGCGATTGAAATTATTCCGCCAAAAAAATGCCGCCAAAAAATTCCTACCTGAATGAAGTTTTGATTCTGAAAAGCTACGCGGATGTGGCTTTGATGGCAGGAACTCTGGTGTGGAGCAAGCCAATCGGGGACGGATTGCGCCGGCTCTGGTTTTGACATAATCTTTGAAGCTGGCGAAAAATTAAACGCCGCAAAATTCAAATTCGATTATGAAAATCAGCGCCCGCAACATCATCCCCGGAAAAGTCACCAGCCTCAAGAAAGGTCCCGTCAGCAGTTCCGTCACGCTGGAAATCGCCCCCGGCATCGAAATCGTTTCGAGCATCACTTCTGAATCGGCCGCCGGCCTGAAGCTCAAGAAAGGCCAGAAGGCTTACGCGATCATCAAGGCATCCAGCGTCATCATCGGCGCGGACTGATCATCGCACCGCAAACGCATACCAAGCGACAAGTCCGGCGAGCAGCAGCGCGGGCGCGGTGACGACGCAGATGCGCCAGAGCCGATCCTGTGCGACCGGCGTGCTGACCAGTCCTAAAATTTCCGCGCCGGTGGCGACGCCGTTGGTCAGGTGATACACCGCCGCGACAATACCAAGCAGGTAAAATTGCGCGAACAGCAAGTTGGGGAAACTGCCAGCGGCTTGTCCGTGCCAGAACTGCCAGATGGCGTGTGACGCGGAGCTAAATGCGTTATTTGGATCAAAACGTCCACCGAACCAGCGATGCAGCGTGACGACATGAAATAAAATAAACGCCAGCATAATCAAGGCGGTGACGCGTTGCAGCCACTGGCGCAGGTCGCTGCCGTGATGATGTTTCTCCACGCCGAATTTTAACTTCTCGCGTCGCAATGTCCGCAGCCCAAACGCGACGTGAATCGTCAGAGGTAGAAAAATCAATCCGATTTCTAAAACTGGCAGCAGCGCGCCGAGCGCGTGATTGCGGTTGACCGCCGCTTGGAATTTCTCCGGCCATAAACCCAGCGCGTTGACGGCGAGGTGCAGCACCAGAAATCCACCCAACAACAAGCCAGTAAGCGCGAGGTAATGGCGCGGGCAGGTGCCGCCGCAGTTGCATTTGTGTTCGGCCTCCTCGCCAAACTTCAAAGCGAGGATGACGCGCGGATCAGGCGCGGCAGCTTTGGGGTGACCGTGTCCGCCGCAGCCGCAGGAACTTTTTTTACAGCCGGTTTTGGGAGCAGCTTCAACGCACATGGAAAATTATTTGTTCATGGCTTCGCGGCGACCACAGGTGCAGCTTGGGCACGGTTCGCCAGTGCCGTGGCCGTGACCGTGTTGCGCCTGCACCACCGTCGCGCCAAGTTGCAGCGAGGTTCCAACCCATTTCCAGTCACCGCCACCAGGACCGCCGGAGAGCGCCAGCGTTTCGCCGAGCAAACGCGGTTTTTCCGGCACGGGAATTTCAAAACTGTTTACATAGGCCGCCGCGTCATCGCCAATTTCCTTGTCCACCACGACGGCGAAATCCAGCGCGAGCTGCGTGGAAGTGTCCGCACAACTGCCGTGAATCCGAGACAGTTCGTAAAGACAGACATTCGTGGCATCTTTGCCCGTAACATCGAAGAGCACCGTAAGTTCGTCCACCGCGCCGGCGAACCCGGCCAGTTTTAGCAACGTGCTCGCGCCCAGTTTCCAACTTCGCGGCGCGTCACCGGTCAAAGTTTGGACGTGCTTCGCGATGAGTCCGTCGCGCCCGCCGAGTTTGAGCGGTTGGAGTTTTTCGTAGCGGACGGTTTCGGCGTTGCCGTATTTTTTATAGATCAGGAAGGCCATCATTTCGTTTTAGTTTGTCTGCGATGGTTTGTAATTCTGCGTCGGTCACGTTGCGTTTGTGATCGGTGGAAAATTGTCGGACGGACGCGAGCAGCGCCGGCAGCAGCACCGGCGGAAAATCAATTTTCATTTGCTCCAGCTTTTCGCGGAGCAGGCGCGTGCCGGAATGCCGACCCACGACCATTTCCGTCGGTGCATGGCCGACGTCCTCGGCGGAAAACGGCTCGTAAGTCGCGCGATTTTCCAGGAGCCCGCCGCAATGAATGCCGGATTCATGGCGGAAAGCAACCGCGCCGGTCACGGGTTTTTCCAATGCCAGCGGACGACCCGACGCGCGCGCCACCAAATCGCCAAGGCTGGAAAGCTGGCGCGTATCCACGCCGCACTTTTGATCCAGCGTCAGCCGCGCCGCCATGACGACTTCATCCAACGGGGCATTGCCGGCGCGTTCGCCAAGGCCGTTAACTGTGACGCTCGCGGAATCGGCACCGGAAGCCAGCGCGGCAATGGTGTTCGCCGTCGCCATGCCGAGGTCATTGTGTCCGTGAAATTCCAAACTCAAATTCGGCGTGGCCGCGCGCAGGGCGGAAAATAATTCCGCCGTTTGCAGTGGATTCAAGATTCCCACCGTGTCCGCGATTCGCAACCGGCAAAGGCCGGCAGCTTCGGCGGTTTGGGCAAACTCGATAAGAAAATCCCGCTCCGCCCGCGAGGCATCCTGGGCGCCGACGGATAAAAACTGAAACGTGTCGCGAAACTCGGCGGTTAGTTCGACCAGCGTGCGCAAAACCCATGCGCGATCTTTTTTCCACGCGCGCAAATGAATTTCCGAAACCGGCAGCGAAAAGTGCGCGCCATGCACGCGGCACCGCGTGGCGGCCAGTAAATCTTCATGCGTCGCGCGACACCACGTTGTCAGCCGCACGCCGGGAACGTAGTCGCTCACGGCGTTGATGTCGTCAATTTCCGCCTGACCCATCGCGGGAATACCGAGTTCTAGTTCCGGCACGCCGGCGCGGGCAAGCGCGGTGGCAATGGCGATTTTTTCGCCGCGCGAAAACGCCACGCCCGCCGCCTGTTCGCCGTCGCGCAGCGTGGTGTCAATCAAATGGATCTGGCGTGCGTTCACGCAAACAACGTGGCTGGCGGCAGTGCGGTTTTTTCTTCGAGGCTGTTCAAGATGGCCTCGGCGGTTTCCATGGTCGCGTGTTTATACCAGTTGCCTTCGGGATAAACGACCATCACCGGGCCGCTGTCGCAGATGTTCAGGCAGCCGGTGCTGGAGACCATGACGTCGTCGAGACTGCGATCTTGCACCTCGGTCGAGAGATGCTGCAGCAGCCGCGAGGATTCCTTTTTATGACAGACGCCCGCCGCGCCGGTGGGACGAAAACTGCCGCAGACAAATATGTGATGTGCTGGTTTGCTCATAATTATTTAATGATTATTAGTTGATGGTTGCTGGCAAAAAGTGTGTTCAGCTTTCAGTGGAATCGCCGCTGAGAATTTTTCCCAAATGCCGATCCAGATTCATCAAGGCACCAGCGCAACCAGCTTCGCGTGTTTTGACGAGTAGCTTGTCAGACCATGCTTCTTCCTCGACCTGCTCGCTGATGAACCAGTGCAGCAGAACTTGCGCGGGATAATCCTTTTCTGCGAGCGCGACCTCGTAGGCGGCGTGAATACCGGCCGTGTTGGCGCGCTCAAAATCAAAGGCGGCTTGGGCGGTTTCAATTAGCGCCTTGAAATTTCCTGCGGGTGCGGCCACCGCGCCAATCTTCGGCACTACATCGCGGTCGGCGAGATGTTTGAGCATTTTGTTCGCGTGCTCCAGTTCTTCCCCGGCCTGCTTTTTGAAGAAGCTGGCGAAGCCGGCGTGGTGATGCACATCGCACCAATACGACATCGCCAGATAATTCTGGCTGGCGAGCAGTTCGTGATCAGCTTGTTTTTCGAGCGCGGCAATGACTTTGGCGGAGGGAATGGGCATGTTAGTTGATAGTTATTGGTTGATGGTTGATGAATATAATTAGCCGCAGCCGTTTCCGGTGCCTTTGCAAGTCACCCCCGCGCCGCAACTCGTGAAACGCCGTTTCATGCCGGCGGGAATCGGCTTGTCGGCGAACACCGCGCGCAAGCCCTCGTCAATCAGGCCTTCCATCTCAACGACTTTCAGGCCGTGCTGCGTGAGGACTTTCATCGGCGTCGGGCCGGCGGCGTTGACGAGCAATGCGCGGCAGTCTTTCAAAGTGGTCGCGAGTTCCGCCCAACGCTCTTCGCCGCCGCCTTCGGGTGGCGCAGAACGGATTTCTTTGATGCGGTAATTGCCAGCTTGGCTCACATCTTGTTCGTAGACCAAGAATTTCTCCGCCTCGCCGAGATGCTGGTTGACCAGCGCGCCTTCCATCGTGGCGACGGCCACGAACGGGCGCACGTCATTCTCCGCCGGATTCAAACTCGCATTCGCGTAATGGTTCAGCGCGTCGTGCTGCTCGGTCGTCATGTTTTCGCCGATGTAGCCTACGGCGTCGGCGCGGCAGCGGGCGCAATGCGTCATCTGAGGCAAGAGCTGCCCGCATTGCAGGCGCAGCCGCGCCGTCATCATCGTGTCCGGCGGCGGCACATCTTGGAACGCCGCGCCCTTCACCGGCACGAGCGGCATGAGGTTCATGATGTCCGCGCCAAGCGCGGAAACCTTTTTCGCGACGTCGTGAATGTGATCATCATTCACGCCCGGCATGATGATGGTGTTGACCTTGGTGGTGATGCCGCGCGACTTCAGCTTCACGAGCGCGTCCATCTGCCGCGCGCTCAACACCGCCGCCGCCTCCTCGCCGCGCAGCGGTCGCTTACCGTCGCGCACCCAGGCGTAAATCTCGCTGCCGATGACCGGATCAATCGCATTAATCGTCAGCGTGACGTGGCTGACTTGCAACTCGGCCATTTCGTCAACGTAAGGCGCGACGTTCAAGCCGTTCGTCGCCACGCACAGAATCATTTTTGGAAAATATTTTCGAGTTAGTCGCAGCGTCTCCATCGTCTCCTCGGGATTCGCAAACGGATCGCCCGGCCCCGCGATGCCCATGACCGAAATCTCCGGTCGCTTCGCCACCACGTCACGCAGGTAGGCGATGGCCTGTTGCGGTGTGAGCACCGTGCTCGTCACGCCGGGGCGGCTTTCGTTCATGCAATCGTATTTGCGATTGCAGAAATTGCACTGGATGTTGCAGCGTGGCGCGACCGGCAGATGCACGCGGCCAAATTTCTTGTGAGCCTCCTTGTCGAAGCACGGATGGTTTTTGAAATCAATCGGCGCGAGCGTGGACGCGCCGCAAGCGGGTTCAAGGGTTGAAATCATAGGTAGCTGTAACCGATGGGTGAGGTTTCCTGTTTCACTTCGAGCAGCGCATTGATGATGCGGTCAAACAATTCCTGGGCGCCGCGATAGCCCAGATGCAGCACGCGCTGTCCGCCGATGCGGTCGTGAATCGGAAAGCCGACGCGGATGAGCGGAACCTTTAACCGCCGTGCAATCGAATAGCCCTTGCTGCTGCCGATGAGAAAATCCGGTTTCAATTCCGGCGCAGCCTCGGCGATCTCGGCAAAATCAAAACCTTCCTTCACCAGCGTTTCTTCAGGCAAATCGGGAACGGCGGCGCGCAGGGAACTCATCAATTTTCCACTGCGGCCGCCGCTGGCGCACAAGACGGGCGTCACGCCGATTTCGCAGAGCAACGCCGTCAAACCAATCGCCAAATCTTCTTCGCCAAAAACTATGGCGCGTTTCTCGAAGGCATATTTGTGGCCGTCAATCAAGCTGTCCACGAGCCGTCCGCGTTCGCGCTGATATTTCAACGGTGTCTCGACCCCGGCGATTTCCGCGAGTGCATTGAAGAAAGCGTCGCTCTCACGGATGCCCATCGGCAAGCCGAGCAAACGGCGCGCGATTCCAAACTTGGTTTGCAGCACCGTCCCGCCGGTCTTCGTGTTTACGAGCGTGCGGCCAAATTCAATCGAGGCTTGAGCCGAGCCGAGCTCGCGGATGGCAGCGATGGGCGTGCCGCCGGACTGTAGCTTCTCGTATTCCGACCAAGTTGCGCCGTCCATGGATTCCGAATAGTCCGGCAGCAAGGTGAACTGTAAATTAAAGCCCCCGAAAATTTCCTTCAAGTGCCGCAAGTCGGCGGGGGACACCATGCCGGGAAACAACGCGATATTTTTATTTTTTTCGCCGGCCACCGCGATTTGCTCCACCAACTCGCGCACGGCGGAATGAAAGCCGTCAATATGCGTCCCGCGATAGCTCGCCGTCGAAACATGGACGATGGGCGCGGCGGCGTCCCCGTGCTTTTCCTTGACGTCGCGAACCAGTTGTCTCATGTCCTCGCCGATGGTTTCCACCAGGCACGTCGTGGCCGCACCGATGAGCTGCGGCTGATATTGGCGCGTGATGTTCAGCGCACCCAGCGAGAAATTCTTGCTGCCGCCGAAAATGGCGCTGTCCTCGTGGAAGTTGGACGACGCGATGTCAATCGGTTCGCGGAAATGGCTGATGAGATAGCGTCGAATGTAAGTCGAGCAGCCCTGTCCGCCATGCAGAAACGGAATGCAACCCTCGACGCCGCGAAACGCCAGGCACGCGCCGAGCGGCGTGCAGAGCTTGCAGGCATTCCGCGTGGAGGTGAAATTCTTCGACTGCGGCTCCTCGTCATCGTCCATCGGTGGAAGGGCAATAGCCGTGAGCGGCTGGACTTTGGCGGCGGTGCAGTGATCCAAGCCCTGACAATCCGCTGGACTCGCGCAAGTTGCGGGGCAACCGGTCGTCTCCTCCAATGTTTCCTGGATGTCAGTTTTCAGCACCACGGCCAGACTCATTGCAAGCGCGATGCCAACTCATCGCTGGCGGTGAAATGAACGTAAAACTCCAATGAAACCGGTAGTTTTCAAACGCTTCTCGTTCTGGGAGTATTTCTACAGTTCGCGCAAAGCCGACATTTGCGTAGGTTTTAAAACGAAAGCCACACAAACGTAGTAGCGCTTTCTTGGGCGGCGGCATGGACGAGCCAAGGGGAGTGTTTTAGAAGTTGCCAACGAAAGCTGGTAACAAAACGGCGGCGTTTATAGAACGGAGGTCCGTAGAAGCGCAGCGGCGCGTTTCGCCCGTCTCGGCGCGAACTGCCAGACGGGACTGGCAACGCTCGCGTAAACTTCTTTCGCAAAATTTAACATGCCGATGTAGCCGGCGAGCGGTTCCTTGCGCTCGTGGTTGTGGTCGCAGAAACCGATGCCGAGCTTGTAGGCGATGGGCCGTTCCTTCACGCCACCGATGAAGAGATCCACGTCTTTCTCCAGGCAGAATTTCGCCAACTCCAGCGGATTGGCATCGTCCACGATGATGGTGCCGGGATCGGCCATCTCTTGCAGCGTTTTGTAGTCTTCCTTGTCGCCGGTCTGCGAGCCGACGATGGCCGTCTCCATGCCGATGAGCCGCAACGCGCGCATCAGCGAAAATGCCTTGAACGAGCCGCCGACGTAAATCGCCGCTTTCTTGCCGAGAAGCTTTTGCTTGAAGCGCAGCAGTTCGGGGTAGATGGCGGCGACTTCCTCGCGCACGAGATTTTGGGCGCGGGTCATGATTTCCGGGTCGTCCTTGAAAAATTTCGCGGCTTCGTAAAGCGCGGCGCTCATATCCTCGATGCCGAAATAGGAAACGCGTTTGAAGGGAATGCCAAAGTCCCGCTCCATCATTTTGGCGAGACTGGTCATCGAGCCGGAGCATTGAACCAAATTCAGCTTCGCGCCATGCGCGCGGCGGATGTCTTCGATCCGCGAGTCGCCGGTGAGGCACGAGACGACTTCGATGCCCATGCGTTTGTAATAGTCGCGCAGAATCCACGTTTCGCCGGCAAGATTGAATTCGCCGAGGATGTTGATGCTGTGCGGGCTGATATTCGCGATGTCGCCGGTGCCGATGAGTTGAAAAAGCGCGTCGCACGCGGCCTTGTAGCCGTCTTTTTTCGTGCCTTTGAAACCTTCGGAATGCACGCCCAGCACGGGAATGCCGGTCTTGGCCTCCACGCGCTTGCAGACGGCGCTCACGTCGTCGCCGATGATGCCGACGATGCACGTCGAATAAACGAACGCGGCCTTGGGCGAGTGGTGCGCGATGAGTTCGAGCAGCGCGGCTTCGAGCTTTTTCTCGCCGCCGTAGATCACATCCATCTCCTGCAAGTCCGTGGAAAAACTATTGCGATGCAGTTGCGGCCCACTCGAAAGCGCGCCGCGAATGTCCCAGGTGTAGGCCGCGCAGCCCACCGGCCCGTGGACGATGTGCAGCGCGTCGGCAATCGGATATAGCACCACGCGCGAGCCGCAGAAGACGCAGGCGCGCTGGCTCACCGAGCCGGCGACGCTGTTCTTGCCGCAAGCCATTTCTGCTGGCTTGCCGCCCGCGCCGCCCGTGTGGACGACTTGCTTTTCGCGGCCTGGCAGAAGTTCAATCACGCGCCCACCTTCACTTTCGCGGCGACGAGGTTGCGAACTTCGTGGTTGTTCATGCGGAGCAATGCCCATTCGTCCATGACTTTCGCGCCGAGGCTGTGATAAAAGCGAAGGGCGTTTTCATTCCAGCGCAAGGCGATCCACTCGAAACGGCCGCCGCCAAGTTCCATTCCGATTTTGGCGACGGCTTCGAGCAAGGCGCGTCCAATACCGCGCTTGCGAAATTCCGGGCGGACGTAAATGTCGTCGAGGAAAATTCCCGGCCGGCCGACGAAGGTGGAGAATGTGTGATAATAAACCGCATAGCCAGCGGCGCTGCCGTCCACGCGCGCCAGCAACGCTTCGGCCACGGGACGCTCGCCAAACAGCGCGGCGCGCAGCGAGTCGGCGGTGACTTCCAACTCGTGCGCCAGACGCTCAAACTCCGCCAACTCGCGGATCATGGCCAGGAGGTGTGATAGATCCTTCGCGGTGGCGGAGTTGATGGTGAACGGCGTCATTTCATTTGCCGCATTTGCAATCGGGGTTGCCGCAGGGCACGGCGAGCAGGATGTCTGACGCCTTGATGACAGCGACGACGGGCACGCCTTTTTTCAGACCGAGCGATTTCGCGGAAGCCTTGGTGATGACCGCGACGATTTCTCCGCCGCCCGGCAGGGCGACGGAAACCTCGGCGTTGACCACACCGCTGATGATCTTGGCGACTTTGCCAACCAGTTTGTTGCGGGCGCTGATATTCATGATTTTTATTGGATCAGCTCAAAGTTTTCCTCGGCGCAGTCGCGGTCTTTGTGATCGAGCAGCGCGTCGTTGATCAGTTCCATCAAGCGCAACGCGCCCATATAGCCGACACACGGGAAGTAACGATGCCCCATGCGATCCAGAATCGGGAAGCCGAAGCGCACGAACGGAATGTTCTCCACGCGGGAAATATATTTGCTGTAGGTGTTGCCGATGATGAGATCCACCGGGTTGTTCTTGATTTGCTGGTGCAGCTCGAACAAATCCACGTTTTGTTTCACCATGGCGTCGGGCGCGTGGTTGGCGAGGATGTCCGTGATGCGTTGTTCAAAATGCCGGCCAGAGGAACCGGTGAACACATAGACCGGCTTCATGTCGAGTTCCACCAGGAATTGCGTTAGCGCGATGACGTGATCGGGATCGCCAACAATCGCCACGCGTTTGCCGTGGAAGTATTGGTGCATGTCGCTCATGGCATCGAGCAGGCGGCCGCGTTCCTCGCCAATGGTGGCGGGCACATCCACACCGCCGTGATTGCGGAGCGCATGGATGAAGGCATCCGTGTTGCCGAGACCGTAGGGCAATTCCAGCAGCGCGGCGGGAACCTTGCATTTCTCGTCCAGCTCAATGGCGGCCGGATGCGAGGCGAAGTGGCCGAGGGCAATCGTGCCGACGCTGTCGCCGGAGGATTTGATTTCTTCCATGGTCGCGCCGCCACTCGGAAACATCCGGTAGCGTCCGTCCTGCGGCAAATCCAGCACGCCGCTGGTGTCGGGGAACATGATGGTTTTCACGCCCATTTCCTTGACGATGCGTTTGAGTTCGCGCATATCGGCGGGATCAATGTAGCCGGGTATCAGGTTCAATTGTCCGTCATCCTTCAATTGCGCCTCCGTTTTCCCGCTGGACTCGGCGAGGTATTTCACCATCGCGGTGACCATGCTGGCAAAACCGGTGACGTGCGAACCAACAAAGCTCGGCGTGTTCGCATGAATGACGCGTTTGCCCGCCGGAATGATGCCCTCCTCGGTGGCCTTTTTGATCATCATCGGGATGTCGTCGCCGATGACCTCCGACAAACAGGTGGTGTGAACGGCCACCAGTTTCGGATTGTAGATCGTGAAGATGTTTTGCAAAGCCTGCGTCATGTTGGCCAGGCCGCCGAACACGGAAGCGCCTTCGGTGAAGGAACTGGACGTGGCCACCACGGGCTCCTTGAAGTGACGCGTGAGGTGGCTGCGGTGATACGAGCAGCAGCCTTGCGAACCGTGGCTGTGCGGCATGCAGCCGTTGATGCCGAGCGAGGCATACATGGCGCCGATGGGCTGGCAGGTTTTTGCGGGATTGATGCGGAGCGCCTCGCGTGGTTTGATTTCAGCAGTGGTTCCGTTAAGCATAAAAATTTTAGGTTGAAGGTTTCGTTGGTTTAGCCTTCGGCACCGTCCGCCGCTGCGGCCTTACGCCAGGCTTTGGTTTCGTTCTTGGCTTCCGTCTTGGTGGTATGCGTGAGCGGGGTGACGGACGACGGATCTTTCTCCCACGGCGGGGTGATGAACTTCCAGACTTTCGTCGTGAGCATCCGATCCACTTCGCGGTAAAAATTGATCGCGCCGCCGAACGCCGCATACGGGCCGCTGTAGTCGTAGCTGTGCAGCTGCTTGCAGGGCACGCCCATTTTCTCGATGACAAACTTGTCCTTGATGCCGGAGCCGATGATGTCCGGCTTGTAGATTTCGATGAGCTTCTCCATCTCATGATGGCTGATGTCGTCGATGACCAGCGTCTGCTTCTTCATCTCTTTCATCATGCCTTCGTAATCCTTGAAATCGAAGCCGCCGGCTTGCAGCGCGGCCATTTGCTCCGGCGTCCGGGTCGGCTTAAAGCGTTCGGGATCGGCCTCGACATGCAGTTCCTCAATGTTGCGCGAATCCGCGTCCACCTTGATCGTCGGCAGCACCTTGCGGCCTTCGTAATCGTCGCGGTGGGCAAATTCGTAACCGGCGGAAACGATTTCCATGCCCATGTCGCGGAACAAATCCTGGTAATGATGCGCCCGCGAACCGCCGACAAACAGCGCGGCTTTCTTGCCGGTATGCTTGGCTTTGATC
>Ga0302197_10003632_pt1 | contig 13901 bp, 11 predicted proteins | sample II_Bog_N2_1_FD_193526 | JGI IMG/M metagenome (GOLD analysis project Ga0302197, IMG submission 193526) | Peat permafrost microbial communities from Stordalen Mire near Abisko, Sweden - II_Bog_N2_1 | ecosystem: Environmental > Terrestrial > Soil > Wetlands > Peat | place: Sweden: Abisko...
CTGGCCGGCTCTGACGCCCGTTGGTTTGGATGCAGCGTAGCGGAAAACAAACCGGCGGTGGTCAGACTAAAATTGGTTTAATCAGTGAGGACGGACAGTTTTGTGATTGCAGCGCTCTGGAGCGAAATCAGATGTAGCGGAAGATTAGCGGAATGAACGAAAGCTGGCCGTGCTCACGGCTAATGCCGCTGCCCTGGCCGTGGCGGAGCCTCGCGGCCTATTGCTGGCGTTTGGGCGATATGCGAAGCATCGCGCCCTCCCGCCTGTCTCCGCCGGATTCAGATTGCGGAACGGAACGAAACGGAGCACGAACAGGCGGGCGCAGGTCGGCTGGTCACGCGGAGAGTAGTGGAGTGAAGCGGTCTGAACCGGACGGAGTCAGGCCGGCCATCAGCAAGGCAGTCGGCGGCATTTCAACAAAGCAAAGCGCGGTGAAAAGCCGGCGTCTGCCGCGCGGCTCAAAAACCAAATATCGTCGGCGAAATTATTTTGTCTGCCCGGCTTTCTCGCTGCATTCTTCGCCCTCGTTCCGGCTTATGGGAACCATTCAGAAATCTGGAGCCATTTTTTGTTCTGCCCAAAACAAAATAAGTCCGGGCAAGTGTGCGAAAACGCTTGGCAAATCGTGGCGAATTGTGAGAATCACAACGTCATGTAACACGGTTCACAGAAACGGATGTAAAAAACTAAATTAAAAACAACTTTGCGTAGCTTTGGCTACGGGGCTTCCCAGAAAACCGCTAATTTTCCAGCCCGCACAGATTGCTCAAGCACGCGCCCGATGGCGCGGCTTGGCGCGTCATCTGTGTGGGCGCTTAGCGGTGCCTCTGGGAAGGGCGCGTCAAGTCCGCGCTCTTTAGTTCCAATCCGGGGTTCGCAGGAAAGCAAAATATATGCGTGGGATAAAATTGGTTAAATTGGCGGGTGTCATTCTGCTGGCGCTCTGGTCTTCGTGTGGCGGCATTCAAGCCCTATCTCTTCCGAGCGGCGGCAGCGGCGGGCCGACCAACACGCCGTTGGATTCTTGGTCGTTCTATGACCAGACCAATTGGACAAGCGATTTGGGCGATGTTCCACTGTCATTCACGAACCTCAGTTCTTCCCGGCTTGGCGACGCGGACTCGGACTCGCTCGTGGTGGATACCAATCTGCCCGCCTGGCTGCGCTTTAATGTCACAGAAACCAATTTGACCAACTTGACGGTAAATGTCGGCAGTGTCGCCTTTTGGTTCGCCCCCGGTTCCTGGGCCAGCACCAATGTCGGCGGCACCGGGCCGGGCGAATACGGACGATTGTTTGAAGCGGGAGCTTACACCACCAATTCCAGTTTTGGCTGGTGGAGCATTTTCGTTGACCCGGCCGGAGGCAATCTCTATTTCGCAACCCAAACCAACGACCTGTCGAGCAATATCACCACCTACATTTCCTATCCGATTTCATGGACGAACGATTATTTTCATTTCGTGGTGTTGACGTATTCGCCGACGAACACGGCGCTTTTTCTGGACGGCGTGCTGGCGACCAACGGCCCCGGCGTGACGGTGTATCCCGGCCCGGACGTGCTGACCAACGGCTTTTGCGTCGGCAGCGACAGCAGCGGCGTCTATCAGGCGCACGGCTTGTTCAACACGGTGCAAACCTACGGTTATCCGCTGGATTCCAACGATGTCCAAGCCCTCTACAATTGGTATGACCCCTATTATATCATCAATCCGTATAACAGCACGCCGCAGGGCGGCAGTGTTCCCATCAATCCCTCGATTTACGGCAACAATCTCGCGCTCACGCCCCCCAGCCTGTCCAGTAACCTAGCCAGCCTGTTTGTGGTGAACAGTGCGGCGGACATCCTGTATGAAATCCAAGGCACGACGAATCTGGCGCATCCCAACTGGGTTACAGAGGGTTTCGTGGATGGCTCGGAACTGACAAACTTGACGGCGGCAAGCCTGCTGGCAGGAAGAACCGGGAGCCTTTTTTTGCGGATTCGGAGCTGGCAGGACACCACCGGCACCGGGATTCCTGATTGGTGGTGGCTGACTTATTTCGGGCAGATAACAAACGTGGATGCCAACGCCGCCGACCCTGCGGGCGACGGCTACGGTGATTTGCAGAAATTCCAGATGGGATTAAACCCCACCAATTATTACAACCCAAACCCGCCGCCGGCATTTTTTGGATGTCTGGACGCCAGCGGAACCAATGCTTTCCTTGAATGGAGCAATGCGCCGGGACCGGTGGTCAACTACATCATCCAGCGCGGCATTCAGGACACCAATAATAACTATTCGTATTCTCAAATCGGCGTGGTGAGTTCCAACGCGACCTTTTTTGAAGATGTCGGGGCAATTACCAACGCCAATGCGCAAAACAACATTTACAATCTGTGGGCGGTTTACGCGGGCGGCGGCAATTTTTCCGGCACAAATTCATGGACAGTCTGGTGGTATGCCAATGCCGGCAGCTATGGCCCGCCGTATGGCCCGCCCACGCCCGGCAATTTTTGGGCGAATGCAGACGCCACCGGCACGAATGTTTTGCTTTCCTGGACGCCGGCAGCGGGTGACGCCACCAACTACGCCATTTTGCTGGGCATCTACAACCCCACCAACTACGCCTACAATTATACCCTGATTACCAATGTCAACCCCGCCACGACCAACCTTGAATTTTTCGGGGCGTTGACCAATGACAGCAACTGGACGGTGGCTTATGAAATCGAAGCCGTTTATCCGGGCGGTGGCATCGCCACGCCCATCACCACCTTGCCGGACTATTTTACGACCTTTACGTCCATCAATGTCGGAGCCAACAGCAACGCCCCCGCCGCCCCCGGCAATTTTTATGGCTACACGGATTCGACCGGCACGAATATTTTCCTGTCGTGGAGTCCGGTTTCAGGCGCGGTGACCAATTACATCGTTTATGGCGGGGTTCAGGACGCCACCACCAGCCTCATCATGTATCACCAGCTTGCCACTTTGGGGGCGGCCACCAATTCATTTGAAGTCACCGGCGCGGTGGACGGCAGCGGCAACAATCTTTACGCCATTTACAATGTCGTCGCGGTTTATACCACCAACAGCCTGTCGCAAAGCGCGGCCTGGTATCCGGGCAATGGCGCGCCCGCGCCGGGGGCGCTTTACGCTTGGCTGGATTCGACGGGAACTAATGTGCAACTATCGTGGACGGCGGCAACTGCTGGCATCACCGGCTATCTGGTTGAGCGGAGCGATGATTATAGCTATTATCCCTATGAAATCGGCGAAGTTGGTTCCAGCACTACCGCGTTGACTGATATCAATGCTGTCAATACGGGTTATTTCAATCCAAGCGGGACGGTGTATCAGGTGCAGGCGAAGTATCCGAACGGCGGCCTGTCGCCGGCGGTCACGGCGATGGTCAGCGATACGCCGGCTGCGCCCACCGGCCTGACGGCGACTGTGGACACCACCGGAAACAATGTGAATTTAACCTGGACTCCGGCGGTGGGGGCGGTGAGCGGCTACACCATTTTACGCGGGACTTACAATCAAAGCACCGGCCAATTCAGCTATTCGCAGATTGGCACCACCAGCGCGGGAGTCACATCCTTTCAAGACACCGGGGCAATCACCGGCAATAATGCCTACAACAATGTTTATGAGGTCGAGGCCAATTATGCGGGAGGCATTTTGTCGTCGCCGTCGCTTTCGTCGCTTTTCCAGTCAACCACGCCACCAGCCGCCCCAAACTTGAACGTGACGGCGCAGCTTGTGCGCAACCAGACTGGCCGCTGGCAGTTGATGTTTTCCGGCGTCACCACTAATATGCAGGCCATCGCGCTGGATTGGTATTATTGGGATTATTTTTATGACATCGGCCCCTTTCCCATCCCTGAATTAGGCTATCCGTTTTCAGTTGAAACCGATATTCCCGTCAGCAGCCTAACCAACGGCGCTTATGTGATTCCTGACAACATGATTATGAGTGCCATCCTCCTCGGCAACGTGGACGGCAATTTCGATGGGTGGGCGGTTGACATCGGCATGGCCGTCATGGTGCAGCCGATTTCAACCAATGGAGACTACGGCAACCAAATCATGGTGGGCATTCTGCCGGATGATCAACCGGCTTTTGCGGATGGCCGGCAATGCCTGAAACAAAATATGCTGTTTGCCTTGCGGGCGGCCGGCATCAACCAACCCAATGCGTCCTTGGGCTTTCCGGTGGATACAAATTATGTCGAAAGCAGCCTCTACCATTTGGCCTGGATGGACAAGGGCTATGGCTACAGCGGCGGAAGCGTGTTTTTGGAAAAGGATGACCTCTGGCCGTTCGCAGCCAACTATTCGCTGCATCAAAATCTTTACGACACCAATTACACCGGCCCAACTTCCTTTACCTGGCAGGGCAACTTGGCGACCGATCCGGCTCCAGCAATTTTGGGCGTCGGCGACCCGTATTGGATTCCACAGCCAATAAGTATCTCATCGGGCAGCGGTATTGATCCGGCCACTGGATTGCCGACCACCCCACCTTATTACAACATTTCCCTTTCCCCGGATATGCCGGCCTATACAAATGGTGGTAGCCTATATATGCCAAGTAGCGCGCACAATCTATTCGGCCTCGCCTTTGAAGCTACCTTGGTGAACGAGGAGCTTTCCTATGCTAACAGTGGCCAATTTCTGGGTAACATAACAATCTATGGGACGCCGCTGACCGTTGCGCCAGGAAGTTCCATCGCCATTACCAACGTGAATTGCTATTTCAGCCAAACGGCTGACCCAGGCTTGCAACTGGTCAATTATTATTTCGCACCCGTGAATTCGCCCGGAACCTCTGTAGCGAATGAAAATCCGCTCAATCAGCCGACACCGATTCCCACACTGACAGGATTTGCCAGCACCAATCAGACCGGAATGATGGTCGCGTCCGTCGGCACACCGACCTCCATCGGTGGCTGGGCGAAGTTTGCCATCACGAACGGAAGTTCGAGCAAGTTCGCCTATCTCGGCCAGTATTACGTCACGAACGCTTTTGTCGTGACCAATGGTGTTGTGACAACCAACATCGCCGGCACGGTCTCACCGTATGGGGATTTCTTCCCGACACTGCCCGGCATGGCCGCATTGGTGACGATGCCCGACATTGACACCGAGGCGCAGGGGACGGGCGTGGTGGATGTCATCTCGCTCAATGTGGACGCCAACCACGACGGCACGATGGATTTCAGCTACCAAGGCCCGGATTTTGTTTCGCAAAGCAAGCCATTCCGGTTTTGGGCGGACGATAGTTCCGACTCCGGCGACTTTGGCGGCACTGGCATTCCAGGACAAGGGGCACAAGGCAACGGTATGCTGCAAATCAGCAGCCAATGGGAAGTTCACGGACGGCGGGATTTGGTGAACCTGTTCCCGGTCTGCCTGAACATCGGCAGTTTGTTTCAAAGCAATGCGTTGACTGCCGGCATCAGCGTCACAAACACCAGCTACCAATTTGTTTTGAGCCAGGCCGACGGCGCACTACGGTTTGCCTACACGGACTTGACGTCGACCAATTACATGAATTTCTTGCAGGACACCAATGAGACCGAAGGATTGCAAAATGCCCAACTGATAACCGTCCCGGCAGCGGGCGTTCCTTTGTCGGCAGGATTCTTGAATGGCATTGCCACGGCCAATTTGAATATTATTTTAGTGCAGGCTTGGGAGAGCACCACCCAGCCGCTGGTGCTGACGATTTATCACGGCACAAACCAGATTGCTCAAACCTCATTGCCATTGAGCATTACTGGTGTGGAGCAAATGTTCCGCCACAAAAATTTGTTGATGAACATTGCTCCAGCGAAGCCCGACCGCCTGACAGATGCGGACGTGCCGAACGAGCCGGATACGATTGATAAAAACTTTGTCTTCCTGCACGGTTACAACGTGCTGCCCGATGAAGCGCGCGGCGTGGCGGCGGATATGTTCAAGCGGATGTATTGGTCGGGTTCACACGCCAAATTTTGGGCGGTGACATGGGAGGGCGCGGACACCAAAATTGGGAACTTGTTCACGCCAAATTACCACACCAACGTCGTCAATGCTTTCAATACCGCGCCATTGCTGGCAAACTTCATCGCCACCTTGACGAATTTCGGGCCGGTGGTGGCGGCAGCGCATAGCTTGGGCAACATGGTGACTTTGAGCGCCATCAGCGATGGGAACGCGCCTATCAGCCAATATTTTATGATGGATGCCGCCGTGCCAATCGAAGCCATTGATCCAGCCAGCACCAATGTGTCGTTTATGACTTTTTCAACATGGGCAGGCTACAGCAACCGTTTGTTTGCCGCCAACTGGTATCAACGGTTTCCAACTAATGACGCCCGGAACACATTGTTTTGGAACAACCGGCTGGGGAACCTTGGCAGTGTGGATGTCTATAACTTCTATTCCAGCGGCGAGGAAGTATTGCGAACAGCCGCTGGCGACCCGCCGCTTTCAACCATAAACATACTGGCGACGCAACTGATTAACCGGTTTTCCGTGATTGGCCTCTGGCCGGATGTGCCGCTTGGCACTTATACCTGGTATTGGCAGGAGAAGGGCAAGGGCACTTGCAACGAAGACTGGCTGATTGGCAGTTCACATGGCGGCTGGAAATTCAGCAGTTATTGGGTGGATTCTTACGGCAATCCGCTATCGCCCGCAATCATGAATGACACAACCAATTCAACGCTCCAAAACTTCCCGATGTTTAATTTCAACTCGACGGCGAATACTTTTCTGCTGGATATTGATAGCGAATTGCTTGGGGCATATCCGGACGCGAGCGCCAGCACTTACGCCGCCACAAATCGCAACCGCATCTTATCCGATGCCATTCCGGCAATGTCTTTGGTGGCTGGGGCAAATCCGGTGCCTAAATTCAATCCCACTGGTCACAACGCTGATATGACTATCTTTGAAAACGGCTGGTCACAAGGCCGGACAAACGGCGAACAGGGCAAATGGCATCATTCTGATTTCGTTCAAATGGCTTATACTTTTACCTATGGACTATTTAACCAATTCGTAACCACTGGAAACCTGAAATAAATATGAAAACCTCCATCTATTTAGTCGTTTTCACTTTGTTTGTAGCCCCTGTTTACGCACAGACCAACAGCGCATATAAGTGGAAAGCGACGATCAAAGCGGTTGATGAATCTGGCGCTCCATTCTCTGGCGCGTCGGCTACCATTGGATACTACATAAATTCTGTGTCAACCGGCACCGTTGGTGTCACCGACACAAACGGAATCTTTACGGTGACACACACGTCACAATCTGAATATGCTGATATTAGCTTTGAGGCCAAAAAGGATGGGCATTATTCCATTTTGCAGGAAGTCAATTTGCAGCCTCCATTCGACATTGTAAAGTGGAATCCTACAAAGACACTTGTCCTGAAAAAAAACGGCAAGCCGATTGCTTTGTATTCAAAAAAATATGCGCTTGGCCTCAGGCTGCCAGAATTTGGGAAACAAATCGGTTATGATTTAATGTTTGGCGACTGGGTTGGCCCTTATGGCAAGGGTATTACGCGCGACCTTGTTTTTGAACAGGATTATACCAACATTTCTTCAAGCGAATACTACTCAAAGATTACGGTCAGTTTTCCAAAAGCGGGTGATGGCATTCAGATTTACGCCATTCCAGATTCTGAAAAAGGTAGTGGTCTACGTTCGCCGCATGAAGCACCGTTGGACGGCTATGCTTCCCAATTGACGCGAGAAACCAGTGCGCTACATGGGCAATCAAGCAAATTTGAATTTGATCCAAACCGGATTTATTTATTTCGAGTGAGGACAGCCTTGGATCAACAAGGGAATGTCGTGAGTGCCCGTTATGGCAAAATTTACGGCGACTTCATGCAGTTCACCTATTACTACAATCCCACGCCCAACGACCGGAACATTGAATTTAACCCCAAGCAGAATTTGCTCGGCGGTTTGCAAGCATTTGAGCGAGTCACCGCACCTTGATTATGAAGTCAATCCTTCGGAAACATAACAAAATGAAAAGAGTAACGATTGCCGGCCTGGTAATGCTGCTGAATTTTGTCGTGTTTGCACAAATACCGAGTGACGCAAATCTGCGACTTCAGATAACCCGTCGTTCAGAAACCGGTGTTTCAGTAATCGTGTCGAACACGCAAGCAGATGTCCTATATGAATTTCAATATAAACAAAACCGGACAAATTGGGTTTCTTTAGGCTTTAATAACGGTTCTGAAATATCTAATTCGATGAGTTTTGAGATTCCAACCAATAGCCTCGTCCCAACTGCCAACCTAATCAATTCTAAATCAATTCGCGTTCGTTCATGGATAGATAGCTGGCACATTGGGATACCTGACTGGTGGCAGGTTAAATATTTTGGAAATGTAGGCATTGATGCAATGGGAACTCCTATGGGCGATGGGTGGTATACAGTGTATAAGTGGCAGAAAGGAATGGATCCGTTCAAATGGTATCCGCCACCAGGGCCAAAAGATCAATATGGTTTTCCAGTTCCGGCACATTATCCAGAACCGATACCGTATGCAGAATTAAGCGAAGTCACAACAAAATCCATCCGCAATACAATTTTAACCGTTACTACAAAGCAACAAACCAATGGTTACGAGTTAACCGTGCCACACCCCATTACCCACGCGCGGTATTTGCTTTTAGTTCGAGACAAAAATGACCAACAATGGCGCGCAAGCGGTTATTTTGTGTCTGGAACGAATCGAAACCCGGTGTGTTTGCATGTAAATAAAAAGGGAATGATGACCGATGCACAATCTCCCATAGCGTTACCAGCGGTAAAGTTTTTGCCTGATGTAGTTCAACCTGAATTCACGGCTGGCTGGGGCGAAGATAGTGATGGCGATGGTTTGCCGGATATTTATGAGGTTCTTGTCACGCACACCAAACCTGATGCTGTTGACACCGGCGATACAGGGATTCCTGATGGTTACAAGGTCTTTGCGGATGACGGTTGGAATAATTGGGAAAAGTTTCATTATCGATTAAATCCATTTCAAAAATACGAGCCGCCTCCGGCCTTGCTATTAAAAGAACCTACCCTATCTGAAATGATTAAGGCTCAATCAGTCAAAACAGACTTGCCATACGAACTACAAATCGAAATACGAACCAATGTCGCGGCAAATTTTCAACCATATTCATTATTGCTCGATGGAAAATATTTACCTCACAGCTTCAATGAACACGCTCGCTGTGATGTTCGATTTTCATGGAAAGTCTCGCCAGCAAACCCTTAATGGCTATGGAAAAGGATTGGACGAAAGCGGCAATGTTGTCAGCGCCCGCTATGGCAAAATCTACTGCGATTTCATGCAGTTCAACCTATTATTACAATTCCACGCCCAACGACCGGAACATTGAGTTTGATCCCAAGCAGAATTTGCTCGGCGGTTTGCAATCCTTTGAGCGAGTCACCGCGCCCTAGCGCGTATGCGCAGGCCAACCGCAACCGCATCCTGCCTAAATTCCATCCCGGCAGGGCATACCTCGTCTTGTTGGGTCAAGCCGGGGTGGAAAGCAGACGGCTAGGTTTGGTCACGAAGCCGGAAATGCAACGACGGCAATTTTGCGGCGCAATTTGCTGAACCAAAATTTTGCCCGCAGCCTCGAAAGATGATACCCCACCGTGATGTCGGTAAGCAGATTAGACCAAAACCGTTTTGGATCCGCCCTGGTAAAAGCCCGGAATTCATCACCAGTTGCAAAAAACAGCATTAAAAAGTGTGCGCGGCATTCGATGTCCAGTTCGCAAATTTTTTGTTTCAGTTTTTCTGGGGCGGCTTCGAGCATCTCCCATTTCCACGGGCGATTCAGCGTCAGAGAATTATACCGCTGTTGCTGCGCCCAAGCCGCAATCTGCCGGGCGATGAACCATGCTTGTTCATGAGCCGGCAAATCTTGATTCACGGCGATAAAGCGCGGTTCAGGATGCCAGTCCAGATAGCCCGGAAAATTCGCCGGCTTGTTTTTCAGGTATAAAACTAGCAAACCCGACTTTTGCGCAATGTCGGCAATGGTATATTTGTTTTTTATGCCGTATTTCTTCCGCAGAGCCACAAATTTTTCCTTGGCGGCAGCCAAGACTGAGAATCTGGTTTGATTATTCATGATCTTCAGGGTGGTATTTTTTGTGGAGCTGGGCTGCTTCCTGGAGAACCTTGGAACGATCTTCATCCGACAGATGTTCAATGGAACGCAGGAAACGGCGTGCCCCTTCGCTTTCGAAAACTTTTGAAGCCAAAGCATCATGGAGTCCCGCCGCGTCAAACAGACGGCCGGGTTCAATTTCCAAAACCTTTTCAAATTTTTCGATGGTTTTTTTGGCGGGCAAACCACGTTGCTTGCCCAGCAGCCGCGAAAGGTAGGCGATGGAAACGCCGGCCAGACGAGCGGCTTCGCGGAGCGAAAGCCCTTGTTTTTCAATGGATTCACCCAGCAACTGGACAAACGGGTCGGGGGCCGCCGTTGGTTCTTGAATCGTCATGCCCTCAATATAAATGACGCTCCCTGACAGTCAACAAAAAAAGCGCCTGACAGGCAAAATAATGTTTGCCTGTCAGGGAACAGGTGGTAAGGTTGGGCAACAGAAAAAATATGGTCATCAATGCAGTAACCAAATGGCGGCAGGCCAAAGGCGTTTCCAAGGCGCACTTGGCGCGGCGTGTCGGCGTTGACCGTTCGTATATGACGAAACTGGAGCAGGGCAAGATGCAGCCCAGCGGCGAAATGATGTTTCGCATCGCCAAGTATTTGGGGCAACCGCTTGAAATGGTATTTCAGCATGCACAAGGCATAAACGACCGGACGGTTTTTTTAAGGCCAAAATGATGCCTGATAGGCGAACATATAATCTCCCTGACGCGCCTCCACCCGCGTCCGGTGAAACTGACAAAACAACAAACACGGTGGAGAACAAAACGAAAGAACCAACAACATGATAATGACACTGACCGTGTTCAAGGAAGTGCACAATGCGTGGCCGGCCAAGAACGGCAAACCCGCAGGCGAATCGTATGATTTGCTCTGCATGGACAACAGTAACCCGCCGGAGCATCGCATGGAAGAGATGCTCTACTACAAGCTCAAGGAAGATGAGCGCTCCAGGGTGTGGGGCAAGACGGTTGGCACCACGCTCCAGGTGGGCGTGTCCAAGATCCGCCACGGTGACAATGGCGGCAAAGCAACGCTGCTGGGCAGCATCATCACGGAAGCCAAAAAGTAAAAACTTATGGCCAAGAATCCTCGGATAGACAGAGACTGGCGGGAACCGATCCGCAAATCCGAGGTCGCCACGGACTTTGGTATTTCACTGGCAAGGGTGCAGTGGGATTTTTTTGCAACTCTGACCTTCGCGGGCAATGTGCCCAAACCGAAAATTGCGTATGGTCTGGCGTTTCGCTGGTTGCAGGAATTGGCCAAAGTCGGTGGCGTGCCCTATAAACGACTTCTCATTGCACTGCGGGGTGAAGAAGGCGAATTCAAAGGGCGTTTCCACTTCCACTGTCTGGTGGGGGGAACTGCTACTCGCAACTATCACACGCTGTCACATCAGGCTGAACATCTGTGGAAGATTCAGACGGGTGGGGCGCGCGTAGAGGTTCGTCAATATGACCGCGCACTGGCTGGCGCGGAATACGTCTGCAAATGCCTGGGGGCAAATGCGTATGAGCTTGGAAAATACAGCTTTGCGAACACGGTGACGCTGTCTTCGTCGGTTATCCGCCTGATAGCGGGTATGGACGAGAGTGGAGACAGACGCTGCGGCCGGGACACCTGAAAAAACGGGCTGGTGACGAAAGCAACGAGGGTTTAACCGAGGTCGGTTCCCGTTGTGAGTAAGCTTTACGATGAGACAGCCTCGACGGATGCGGGCAAAAACGAGACTGGATGGCTTGCCCCTGATAGCAGGGATGTTGTCCCGATTGAACGTCTCGACAATCCGCCGGTAGATGCCGCCGATAAAACGCCAAAGCTATTGTGGCGCGTGTCAAATCAAATGGATTCCTTGGCCGGTGGCTCGGCTGGCGGGCGCGGAGCGCCCGCCGGCCGACCGCCGGCGAAGGCTCCTTGTAGAATTCCTATGCCCAGATGCGATGGCGGTAAAACGCGAACCACCGGGCGATGGCAGGACAAGTTTGCATGAAAGACGACCAACACAAATTTTTGACGCTGCTAGGGCAGTTGCCAGCCCGCCTCACGGCGGAGCAGGCGGCGTGGGTCTTGAACTGCCAGCCGCATGACATGCCGGCGCTGGTAGCGGCCAAGCTGCTCAAGCCGCTGGGCAATCCACCGGCCAACGGCATCAAGTATTTCGCCACGGCGGATTTGCTGGAAGCCAGCCAAGACCGGCCATGGCTGCAACGGATGTCGGCGACCATTTATCAGCACTGGCACAAAAAGAACACACGCGGCAAGGCACCTAGCGGTGCGGCCACCATTCCACCATTGACCTTTCCGACCGACGGAAAGGTGCGCGACAGCGATCTGGCCAGCGCGAACGGATAAAGAGAGTCCAGAGACACGTCTCTGGCGCGTGGGGTTTGGGGACGGCGGCAGTCCCCAAAAAGACAAAAAGCGGTTGAGTGGGCAAGACTCAACCGCCCGATTTTTTTCAGGCCGTCACCACTGGCATCGGGCTGGCCATCCTCTGTTCGTAGTCATCAAGGGATGGCACAATGATGAGGGCTTTCTTGGCGTAGGCGCGATGAATCGCCTTGCTGCCGTGGCCAAGCGCGGCCTGCGCGAAGCGTTCCGGCATCCCGACCGTCTTGGCCCGTTCCGCCCATGCGTAGCGGTAGCAATGCAGCGTGACGCCGGACACGCCGGCCTGCTGGCAGCGATAGCGAAACCGGTTTGCCCGGAAGTTGGCGGGATGCGTGGACAAATTCGGGAACAAGACGCCGGTGGTCGGCAGGTGGCTCAAGACGGTTTCCAGCTTCTGGCTGATGGTGAACTGCGCCAGCGTGCCGGTCTTTTTCCGAAAATAGGAAATCGTCCGGGTCTGCCAGTCAATGTCCTCGGCCTTGAAGTTCGCGGCGTCGGCCTGTGCCGCGCCGGTTTCCCAAAGCAGCTCCAGAAACAATTTCCACTCGGCTTTCTTCTCCCTTGCCAAAAGGGTCTGGTGTTCGTCCAGCGTGATGCCGCGCCGGTCTTTGGGTTTGTAGCGCGGCCAGAGGTTCGGCGCGACAATCGGCAGGGCAAGCCAGCCCGCGCTCAAGGCCAGATGATGCAGCCGCTTCAAGAAACAAATGGTGGACGGCTTGGCGCATTTGAACACGGCAAAGAAATCATCGGCGGTCGTTTCTAGAAGTTTTTTGTGCCGTAGGCCGTCCAACGCGGGCGACTTGAAAGCCGTGGCAAAGCGTTCGCGGCTACTTTCCCGGCCGCGTGTCTGTAACTGCGTCATAACGGTCTGCCAGTCGCGCTCGACAAAGGCGGGGTCGCTGGCCGTGAGATAGGCGCGGGCAAGGTGCAGGTTCAACACTGGCTGGCGCTGGGCTTCGTTGCGGGCGTTAAGCAGGCTGCGCGCCTCGGCCTCGTCCTTGGTGCGCAAGCTGGTTTGCTTGCCAGTGGTGGAGTCTTGGCTGTAATATACGTCACCGCGACGGAACAGGGTGTATTTGGTTTTCATGGTCATGGTTCTGAATCATGCACCAGTTACGTCGCAAACCGTTAAGGTGTTGTGGGCGAAGTTTCGGCGGAGGCCTGCGAATGCTGGCGAATGGTGGTTCCATCCGCCGCCTTGCTGGCACTTCCACTGACAGTGGCCGTCCATCGCATCAAGAAACCCTGTATTTATGCGGGCTTTAACAACTTGATGACAGATGAAACACAGATTTTCCGCATAAGAAAATGGCGG
>Ga0302197_10003633_pt1 | contig 13892 bp, 7 predicted proteins | sample II_Bog_N2_1_FD_193526 | JGI IMG/M metagenome (GOLD analysis project Ga0302197, IMG submission 193526) | Peat permafrost microbial communities from Stordalen Mire near Abisko, Sweden - II_Bog_N2_1 | ecosystem: Environmental > Terrestrial > Soil > Wetlands > Peat | place: Sweden: Abisko, Stordalen...
ATACCGCATGGAGCCGGAGGTTTACAGCTTCCGCACACTGAAAATGGCGGCTGAGGCTGCCTTGCATAGCGGCAGTAATGAAAAACTATCCATACATATTAAATTAGATACCGGTATGCACCGGCTTGGTTTTGCGGAAGAAGATATAGATCAACTTATTTCTACCTTAGCACAAACACCTGCATTAACAGTAAAATCTATATTCTCGCATTTGGCAGCCAGCGGCTCCGATAAGCATAAAGATTTCACACTGTCGCAAATTGAGAAATTCAAAAAGGGAAGCGATAAAATAAGAACGGCCCTCCCCTACCCTGTTATGCTGCATATTCTCAATTCAGCAGGAATAGCCAGGTTTCCCGAAGCCCAGTTTGATATGGTGAGATTAGGCATTGGATTATATGGCGTGGGCAACGATGCTGCAGAACAACGTAAACTGGAGAATGCAGGCATCTTAAAAAGTGTTATCTCTCAAATAATGCATTTGAAAAAAGGCGAGACGGTGGGCTATAACCAACAAGGCATATTGGAAAAGGACAGCACCATTGCGACAGTCGCTATAGGCTATGCGGATGGTATTAGCAGGGAATTCGGCAACGGCAAAGGAAAGATGAAAGTACATGGCAAACTAGCCCCGGTAGTGGGCAATGTTTGTATGGATATGCTGATGCTTGACATTACCGGAATAGATGCCAAAGAAGGAGATGAAGTAATAATTTTTGATGATAACGCTTCACTCTTACAAACAGCGAAAGACATGAACACCATACCTTATGAAACGCTGACAAGCCTTTCAGGCAGGGTGAAGAGGGTTTATATACACGAGTAGAAAGTAATAGTCATTTGCCTCGCACTTGCCACCCATTTGCCTTACACAAAATTTATAGCGAAAAATTTCCCCTTCATATAATAAATTATTATCTCACAAGCGCCTCTATTTCAGAACAAAATCTTCATTTTAACGATTTTATATACATGAAAAACCGTCGCATATCGTCGCATATAGATTTTCTAAAAATCAATCAAATATTTTTAGTAAATGCCGAATTTCGGCTGCTGGTAAGGCTTAGATTAACCGTTCATGGTCATCAAAAACTCCTCATTTGATTTAGTACGGGCAAGTCTTTCTTTTAAGAATTCCATAGCCTCAATAGGGGTCATATCGGTAAGGTGATTGCGCAATACCCAAAGCCTTTGCAAGGTTTCCTTGTCAATCAGCAGGTCATCGCGACGGGTACTGGAAGCCACTATATCTATAGCAGGATAAATACGCTTGTTGGAAAGGCGCCTGTCTAATTGCAATTCCATATTGCCTGTACCTTTAAACTCTTCAAATATCACTTCATCCATTTTAGATCCGGTGTCTATAAGGGCTGTAGCAAGTATAGTGAGCGAGCCTCCGTTTTCAATTTTACGCGCGGCACCAAAGAAACGCTTGGGTTTTTGAAGCGCATTGGCTTCCACCCCACCCGATAATACCTTACCGGAGGCTGGAGATACGGTATTATAAGCGCGGGCGAGCCGGGTAATAGAATCAAGCAGAATAACTACATCATGTCCGCATTCTACCATACGCTTAGCTTTTTCGAGCACTATATTGGCAATGCGTACGTGGCGTTCAGCCGGTTCATCAAATGTAGAAGATACCACTTCCGCCTTAACACTGCGGGCCATATCAGTTACCTCCTCAGGACGTTCATCAATAAGTAAGATTAACAAATAGGCTTCCGGGTGATTGGATGCAATGGCATTGGCAATTTCCTTAAGCAGTACCGTTTTACCGGTCTTGGGTTGAGATACTATCAAGCCTCTTTGTCCTTTACCAATAGGGGTAAACATATCTACCACACGGCTGGATAAAGTTGCCTGAGGATGAGCCGCCAAATTAAATTTCTCGTAAGGGAAAAGCGGGGTAAGAAAATCAAATGGAACACGGTCGCGGACTAAATCAGGGGCTTTACCATTGATAAGTTCGATTTTTGACAATGGGAAAAACTTTTCACCTTCTTTAGGCGGACGTACATATCCAAGTACCGTATCACCTGTTTTTAATCCAAATAAGCGTATCTGATTTTGGGACACATACACATCATCGGGAGAATTAAGGTAATTGTAATCGGCAGAACGAAGAAATCCAAATCCATCGGGAGTAATTTCAAGTACACCTTCAGCCTGAACAATATTATCAAAGTTATAGGCCGGTTCTTTAGGTTTGGGCGTTTCGTGGTGCTGGGGCTTTTCCTCAAAGCCAAAATCCAGAGGCGCATCTTTGCTTGCTGCTTCTCCATTATTTACAGGTTCTTCAATAGGGGAAGAATGTTTAAGATCATCGGTCGTATTCAAATCAGATAGTTGCTCCATCGGGGCTTCGAATTCAATACTCTCCGATTTTTCTATCGGGGTATCTTCAGCATGAGAAGATGTTTCTTTTGCTTCCGGAGTAGCAGCCGGAACTGAAACCTGGGCATCCAATATCTTTGAAACGATGTCCTGCTTTTTTAAATGGTCCGTTTTATGAAGGTTCATTTCTTTGGCTATTTCTTTCAGTTGAGCCAGTGATTTACCATTAAGTTCAAGAATGTCGTACATGTTTATATATTTAATAAAATAGCTTGATTAAAAAACAAAGTGGGGGAGAGAAAGTACTACGTTGGAAATAATATGTCTTTGGAAAAACGAAGGGAAACGCATTGCAATATTAGTAATTATTTATGAATACACCGTACAAACCGATATTTTTTTCATTTACCCGTGTAATTATATCTTTGTACATCTACTTTTAAGACTTAATGGCAATCATCCTTAACATAGAAACATCTACTTCGGTATGTTCCGCGACCCTTTCTAAAGATGGCACGGTAATTGCCTTGCAGGAATCGGCACAGCCGAATGTTCATGCGGAAAAACTGGCTGTATTTATACATGTATTAATGGAGCAGGCAAGCCTGCCTTATTCAGCATTAGATGCAATAGCGGTGGGCACAGGGCCCGGGTCATATACCGGCTTACGGATTGGAACCTCAACAGCTAAGGGATTATGCTATGCCCTTGATAAGCCATTGCTGGCTATTCCAACACTCAAGGCTATGGCACTTGCATCAGCAGCTATAATTAAAAGAACTGATATTTACTATTGTTCCATGATTGACGCGAGGAGACTGGAAGTTTATACCGGATTGTATGACTTTGAAGGCAATGAAGTGATACCGGTTGAGGCCAAAATTCTGGATGAGTCATCTTTTACCGATATACTTAACGATAATGAAATTGCATTTGCAGGGGACGGCATGCCAAAATTGAAAAAGTTATCTATACCGGATAACACCCGCCGTATTTGGGTAGACGACGTATATGCGTCGGCTAAAAACATGGTGCTTTTATCGGAGGAATACTTTGCAAGAAAACAGTTTTCAAATGTTGCCTATTATGAACCTTTCTATTTAAAGGACTTTGTGGCAGGGAAGAAGATACTATAATACCAATCCAAAGAAAATATGGTATTCAGCAGCATAATTTTCCTTGTTTATTTTCTGCCGGTTTTTCTGCTTAGCTACTATGTTGCACCAAAGAAATTGAAGAACCCGGTAATTCTTCTTTTCAGTATTTTCTTTTATAGCTGGGGTGCTCCTAAATTCATTTTTGTAATTCTTGCAACTACCTTCCTTGACTTTTACCTGGTAAGATGGATGTCAAAAACTCCAAAAAGACTTTATAAAAGGCTTATGCTTACCTTATCGGTATCGGTAAATTTGGGGCTTTTATTCTATTTTAAATATTCCGGGTTCTTCATTGAAAATGTTGATTTAGTTTTAACTCATTTATTTCATGGGCAAGCCCTTGGATGGACAAAACTTGTGCTTCCACTGGGCATTTCGTTTTATACATTTGAAACTATTACCTATGTGGTTGATGTATACCGTGGTGTTCACAAACCATTGAACAACTTCTGGAACTATCAATTATATATCATTCTATTCCCCAAGCTAATTGCAGGCCCCATAGTGCGGTATAATGAATTGGCAGACCAAATAACCGACCGTGCACAAAATGAGACAACCGAAAACAGGTTGATGGGCTTCTACCGCTTTATTCTTGGGCTTTCTAAAAAAGTTCTCATTGCAAATCAAATGGGCGCACTTGCCGATTCCGTTTTTAAATCCGATTACGCTACCCTTTCAACACATGCTGCATGGATGGGTATTTTAGCTTATACATTACAAATATATTTTGATTTCTCCGGCTATTCCGATATGGCCATAGGAATTGCAAGGATGATAGGGTTTAAATTCCCCGAAAACTTTGAAAACCCTTATGTTTCGCAAAGCATAACTGAATTTTGGAGGCGTTGGCATATGTCGCTTGGCAGATGGATGAAAAACTACCTCTACATCCCTTTAGGTGGCAACCGAGTTGACAGTAGATTACGGTTCTATTTTAATTTGTGGTTGGTTTTCCTTATTTCCGGATTGTGGCACGGGGCCTCCTGGAATTTTGTTTTCTGGGGCGCTTACCACGGAACCTTCCTTGCGCTTGAAAGGGCTTTCCTGCTTAAGATATATGATAAAATAGGTAAACTATTCCGAACATTGCTTACATTCTTTATTGTAGTGGTAGGCTGGGTATTTTTCCGGGTTGAAAAATTTGGCGATGCACTGCTTTATCTCAAACAAATGTTTGTAATTAACACAAAAAAGTACCCGCTGCAAACTGATCCTGAATTTTATGCCCTGCTTTTTATCGCCTTGTTTTTTGCTTTTTTTGCTTATTTCAGCCGAAGCCAAAAGCTTCAAGATTCGATTTTCACTGGTAATTATTCCAATAAAAGACATCTGTTAGCCGCTGTCCTTTCAATGCTGCTGTTTATTATATCTATCGGTACTATTGCTGCCACCGGTTTTAATCCTTTTATTTATTTCAAATTTTAAGAATAAAAATACGATGGCATCATTGCGCAAATTTATTTTTATAATGCTGATGGGGTTTATCTTTTTGCCCATCCTTCAAACTACTTTTCATCTTATAAAAGTAAAACCCTTATCCGGAGCCTTTTCACTTACCGATGATACTACATTTACAGTTGCCGGATGGTTCTCAGAAAAATACCAAAAGCATAAGGAACAATACTTAAAAGATACCTTTGGATTAAGAAATTTATTTATCCGCTCGCACAATCAAATTGATTATAGCATCTTCCGCAAAATTAATTCTGGGCATATACTTATTGGGAAGAATGACGAATTGTTTCCGGAGTGGTATCTGGGCTCTTATACAGGAAGTAATTTCAAGGGCACGCCCTATTTAAAGAAAGTACTCGACAAAATGAAGTATTTACAAGATACGTTGGCTTACTTGCATAAGACATTACTGCTTGTAATTACACCTTCAAAAGTTTCATTTGAGCCGGAAAATATACCTGTTTATTATATAAAAACCGACTCTACCAACTACAAAGCATGTATAAAACTGCTAAAAGAAGATGGATTAAACTATATTGATTTTAACAATTATTTTATTGAGCAAAAATACAGATCAAAATACCCCCTTTATAATAAAGATGGTAACCATTGGAGCTTTTACGGCACTTGCATTGCAGGCGACTCCATAATAAACAAGCTGGAAAAAATCAGGAAAATGAAAATATCCCACACTGATTGGAAGGACAATATTGTACAGGAAGAAGCCAGTGGGGATGAAGTGGAATTGGAATATGATTTGAATTTATTATTCCCCCTTAAACATACAATTATGGGGCATCCTCAACTAAAGAACAATACGGATTCATCCAAAACAAAACCATCTGTATTAATAATAGGAGACAGCTATATCAACTATTTATTGGATCATTATAATTTCGGAGCAAACTTCTCTTCTTTTACTTTTTGCTATTATTTCAGAACGATATTTACATCCGGCAATGTAAATAAGGGCAGTATTTCAAATTTTGCTTTAAAGGATGCAATAAAAACAAATGATATTATCATTATCGAGCTTACAGAAGCGAATCTTTATCTGCTCGACTTTGGCTTTTCAGATCTGGTTCGTGAAATACTTCCATTGGATAATTCCGCTGAAAGCACCTTTAAAGAAAGAGTTTTATTGATGCGTCATTCCATGCAAGACAACAGCGATTTGATGGCAACAATTGCTGAAAAAGCAAAAAAGAATAAACTTCCGCTTGATTCAATGCTAATACTCGACGCTATGTGGCTGGTGCAACACACAAAGTATTAGTTGCTATAGCCTTCAGACTTGATACTTTTGGATAAAAAAACGGATTAAACGATTGAACTCATTTAATGGAACATCTTACTATTTTTAAATCATCAAACCAAACGTTAACGGGAGTATCATTCCATGTGTAAATAACCAAGCTGGTATTGTCTTCCGGGACAACTATATACATTTCCAATTCTTCCCATCCTGATTTATCAATATTTTTTCCTGCGGATACAGTATTATAAAAGTCTTTCCCACAAGAAAGCACCAATCTGCCGGTATCTTTAAATGCCGGGTATTTCCATACACTTATTTTCAATAAATCTCCCGGCTTAAATTTAGTTCCGTTATATGTAAAACCATATTGCTTATTTTTATTCAACCGAATTGAATAACTTCCATTATGTTTCACCGTGCTGTCTCGGGTATCAGTGTTATCCAATAATTCTCCGTTGGAGGCAGTAAAATGCAATTTATCAGAACCTATCGTTTCGCCCCCACATTCAAGGCTATCAATAACAGCATTCTTATTTGCTTCCCGGGCACCTTTTTTCAACAAGAAGAAATAAGGGGTATTGGCAATAATTCCCCATGAAGGATTGAACAGATATTTCATTAATTCATCGGAATACGTGGCGTCATCCACCTTATAAAAATCCCGGCAAGTAAATACTGCAATATAGTCAGCATCTTCCACATCCGGAAATTCATAAGCGTACTTTCTTTGAGCGAGGTGCGGGAGAATAGATGATGAGGCACAAATTTTTGCATCAGGAGGTATTAATCTCAAATCTTCATGAATTTTTGCCGCATCATAATCGGGATGGAAAAACTTAGGGCCAAAAACATTTTCCTTTAAGGGTGTATTCTCAGGTATTGCCCTATTGTTTATATTCATCTTATACCAGGTCATTGATAGAGCAAGCACGCACACTGTAACGGATAAAGAATACCTTATCCATTTCACCTTAAATTTAGAAATTATTAAAAATACCGAAACCGGCAATATGGTAACAATTGGAATTGCATAATATCCTATAATCCCCCAACGAACAGGATCATCATTAAACATTTTTTGAGCTATTAGCGGTATGAACCATATAAAATATTGCGGACGGAGAAATAACAAAAATCCACCTGAAACCAGATAAACTATATAGAATTCCATTTTCACTCCGTCATAAAGGTGATCAGGTAATGGATTTACGTATAATAGCTTAATAGTATCAATAGGGTGTTCAAAACAATAAATAAGAGCTTCTAAAGGAGTTTTACCCAAAGCAGAATATTGAAAAAGCGCATAATGGCTTCCGGGAGTTTGTACCATGGGTATAAAAAACTTAAAAAGCAGGATAAAATATACGATGGATAACACGATGCCAGTGATACAATAACCTACAATTATTTTTTCCTTCCGGTGCCAGATAAATAGTGTAAAGAAAATAAAAATAAACCACAGGGGCATATCTTCTCTGGAAAATAAAAGAAGAATAAAAACCACAAAAGCAACAACATATTTTTTCAACTCAAAACAAAGCAGAAAGACCGGTATAAAGCAACATATAATGGTTAGGATATTACTATCCATGGTAAATGAAGCATATCGCCCTTGCAAAAGAAAATAATATAATACAGAAATTGTTGCCAGCCAGTTATCATTTGTTTTTAGTTTTATCAACCGGTATAAAGCCCATCCGCTTAATAATATTAGTGTAACGAGTAAAATAAGTAAGGTATAGCTGCCGGTAAGCCAATTTAATAGCCAATAGACCGGAACAAAATACATCAGTGTGAGTGAAAAATGGTCTTGTATAAATGTTCTTTGCGTATTGCTGAATGCATGATCACATGGAACTATACTCATATGGAAATGTGAATAATCCCACAATGCAAAATTGTAATCAGCATAATCAAAGGCATGGGTTCGAAAATAATAATGATTAGCAATTACAGTAGTGTAAAAGATACAACCAAACACCAGCATGATTAAATAGTATATCCTTTGAGGGGGCAACAAGGTCTTGATGTATTGAATAATTTTCATTCCGCTAAAATACTTATTATCTTAGGTTTATAGCAAATAATCTTAGGTTCCCTATGGACTTAACTGTATGATAATGCAACAAAAGTTCTTTTCGAATTAAATCATAGCAACTATCTTTATTTTGCATAATATCCCCATCCGTTAATACATAATCAATAGGGTATTCTCGATTTTTCTTGTTTGAACGCCAACGTACACAAGTTTCCCTATTTGTAATTGAACCAAGTTTGTAATTCGGAATCTGTTCATCATTCCATTTAACCGGAAAAAACCCATAAGTGCATTCCTGATTTTCCAATATTATTCGTGGTTTTTCACAACTCAAATAATTTGAAAAGTGCATAGTTAACCAGTTGCTCCCCGGCAACACAATTGGCAGAACAACCTTATTGTCTTCAATAGAAGCCGACAAATTATTATATTCTACTGCAACCTCGTTTAAACTTTTAAACACATTTTCTCTGATATTTGCCAGATTATAGCTTGAATAGATACAGATAAAGAAGCATATTATCCCCAACCATTTGGGTATATTATGAGTAAAAAGCCATACTATAAAAAAAATAAAGAATAATTCACCCAATCGTACATTTGACCATGCTATATCGGGCAATACAAAATACAGCACAAGAATGAAAGTGGAAAGTACAATCCACACATCATTAATCACAAAGAAGTTCCTGAAAGTCCTTCCCGGTATATTGCGCCATTGCTTAAATCTCGATATAATTACCGACAGCGTAATTGCAACAATTAAATATAAAAGCGGCCGGGTGTATTTCCATTCAGATGGAATACCATAGATGATTAAAGGCCGGATCGTTTTCAGGTTTTCCAACAACTTAATGGTGGGTATAGTGAAATAATCTACCGCTTTATTTCTAAGGAAGAAAAGGAATGTAAAGATTATGACTGGAATGGCACCGGCAGATATTCTGAACATGTTTATCAAAATAGAGCCGGCCTTTTGAAGCACCGAATGATTGTTTTCAGTAATCAGTTCTAATAAAAGCTCCAAAATAAAGAGCGTAATCAGCGTGAAGATAAATATAACAACATGTGAAAAATAAATAACATTTAATAAAATGTATAGTAAAATATAGCCAAACCTCTTTTGCTGTGTTTTATCGATTCTTATCCGGTACCAAGTATCAACAGATAAGAATAAGAAGCATATTGCAATGGAAAAGTTATAAAACCCAAGTAAAAACAGAAATGAATAACAAAAAGGAAAAACAAGCACATAATGGAATGGAATGGTTTTATAATTTCTTTTAACTATTAAAAGCAGGGTGAAAGGTAAAAAGAAAAGGTAAAGAAACATGAGCACCTTTTCCGCAACTACCATTTTCATAACTGATGAAAGAACTATTAGCATAAAGTATTCTATCCAATAGGGAACCGGAAACGCATTAAGCGTAAATACATTGTGTAACGCCCCTGTATCATGAAACAATAAATTTTTAATTAAAACAGCATTATAGATATGTACGGGACCGTCTATTGAAATGAAATACTGATTTAAAACCAATAAGGGTATAGCATTCAAAAAAGCAAGGAAGTACCATATTCTATTTGATAAATTAACCATTTTTATACCGCTGAAATATTTATTTTAATTCCAGTGCGTTATATATCACCTGCTGTATCTCGGTCCGGATATTAAGTTTAGCGAGTTTATTATCAGCTGAACCCGAAGCCACCCGATTGGATAAAAACACATATACAATCCCATATTTAGGATCAACCCAAACATAGGTTCCCGTAAATCCTGAATGTCCGTAACTTTCCGGAGATGCCATGCGGCAGGTTGGATTCTCCTTTGTATTATCCGGCTCGGGTTTATCGAATCCCAATCCGCGCCGATTTCCCTTATCGCAATATATACATGAGGTGAATTGTTTTACTGTAGAGCTATCCAAATATTTTTGTCCTCCGTATGTTCCGTTTTGCAGCAGCATTTGCATAAGGGCCGCCAGATCGGTCACATCCGAAAAAAGCCCTGCATTTCCTGCCACACCACCCAAAATAGCCGCCGAGGGGTCGTGAACAGTTCCCCAAAGCAACTGTTTTCTGAAAACGCTATCGTATTCGGTAGGAATTATTCTTAAAACAGATAGCCTGTAAATCGGATTAAACATCATTGTTTGCAAACCCATGGGACGGTAAAAATTTTCCTGAAGGTATTTGTCAAGTGGTTGATTTGTGATATTATTTACAGCAAATCCCATTAATATAAATCCCAAATCGCTGTACTTATACACGGGTTTCTTATCCACAGGTGATTGAAGAATTTCACGGAGAATACTGTCTTTATAATCTTTGCGGATATAAAGATGACTTGCAACAGGGTAAGGATATTGTTCACTTGCAACAGGACTATATATTCCATTCCTATATTTATCCCCGTTCATGGTTTCTTTATAAAAGAAAATATCGGGCTTAAGCCCCGCCTGGTGTGTAAGGATATCTTTTATGAGCATGTACTTTTTGTTGCTTTTAGCCGCATCCGGTAATATGGATGACAAATTGCCTTCCAAATCAATCTTCTTTTCATCGGTAAGCTTCATTAATGCTAAAGTAGTTGCTGCAATTTTAGTTACCGATGCAAGGTCATATACATCACTTAACCGCACTTTTGTTGTGTCCTTATAATTCCGCGTTCCAAAAGCTTTCTCATAAAACACCTTCCCGTCTTTTGCTGCCAGAATAACGCATCCGGGATAAGCTTTTTGCATAATACCATAATTTGCTATGCTGTCTATCCGGGAAATATGTGCGGAAGAAAAACCCAGTTCTTCAGGAACAGTGTATTCCAGCCTTGTTTGTGGAGTGCATAAGCCGGAACCGCGTTTATATTCATCAGATGCGGAAACAGCAAGCATACCCTTTCCGCCTATTCCACCAAAAATAAGCTGAGCCGAATAGTCCAGCATATAAGGGGTGCTTTGGTAGGACATAATTAGCGCACTGGCATTATACCCTGCCTGAGGAAGGTATGAAAGAATATAGGGATCCGAAAACAAATCAAGTATAACGGCATTTCTTTTTTCGAGTGTATCGATCATTTTTATGGCAACCTTAGTAATACTGAAGGTATCCTGAGGATGCACCGTGGTATGATTCACTCCTATTATTACAAGATTGTATTTTTCCAATTTTTGATATATACAATTCATTACACTATCTGAACTATGCATATCCATATTGTAGTTATCTACTGTGGCATAATTACCCAATCTCGACTGGAAGATATTCCCGGCCGTATCGCCAATCATAAGCGATGCAATGCGTAATGTATCTAATCGTTGCAGCGGGACTATATTTTTTTTATCGGAAAGAACAGTTATTGTTTTCTCAGCCATTAACCGGTTTAAATAATCAGCATTTGTAGAATTAATGTCTTTTGTAAGATTTGTAAGAATAGCCGGTTTATAGTGATTCAGCCCCGTCCAGGCTTTTACCATTAATATTTTACGGCAATGAGCATCTATTTCCTTCTGCGTTATTTCTTCTTTAATAATAGCCTCTTTTATTTCCGAAATAGCCTTAGGAACATTTTTTGAGTACAACAATACATCATTGCCTGCAAGCAGGGCCTTTACATCCACTATTCCGGGAGGATAATAGTCTGCAACACCTTTCATATTCAAGGCATCTGTAAATATTAATCCCTGAAAATGCAATTGCTTTTTCAGTAAACTATCCACTATTTTCCGGGAGAGAGTAGATGCCTGATTGGGAGTAGAATCAAGTGCAGGAATATATAAATGTGCCACCATTGTACTTCCCATACCTCCATTAAAAACCTTTTGAAAAGGATATAATTCCAGCGTATCCAGTCGGCTTATAGGGTAATCAACGCTGGGCAGTGTAAGATGCGAATCTGATTTCGTGTCTCCATGACCCGGAAAATGCTTGGCGCAGGCAAGCACATCCTGACTTTGCAACCCATGCATATAGGCAAGCCCCATTTCAGTTACATGCTTTTTATCTTCTCCAAATGAACGCATGCCTATTACCGGGTTAACCGGATTATCGTTTATATCAACAACCGGAGCAAAATCTACCTGCACACCAAGCCGTTTGCATTCTCTTGCAATTTCCGCTCCCATATCAAAAACAAGAGAAGTGTCTTCCATCGCCCCCAGTGTCATTTGAAAAGGAAAACGCGGAACACTATCCAAGCGCATGGCAAGACCCCATTCAGCATCCATGCCTATAAGCATTGGAACATGTGAAATATTTTGGTAATAATTACAAAGCTTGGCCTGCCTTACCGGTGTACCTTTAAAAAAAATCAAGCCACCGATTTTTTGCTCATTAATAAGTTTGGTAAGTTTTTGCACTTCATCTTTACTCAGGGAAACTGTATCGGAATAAGCAGCCACCATAAATAATTGCCCTATGCGTTCATCCAGACTCATGTTTTTCATAACCGAATCGGCCCAATGTTCACATTGGGGATTTTGAAATGGAGGAAGAATTTGGGCAAAACTTATTACCGCATGAAATATGAGCGACGCTATTAGAATGAATTTAAAATGGATTTTCCCCATACCCTGCGAAGGTATTTAGGAAACTTTTCCAAATCTTCAGAATGTATTGTTATTTATCAACAGCTAATTGTAGGCAGAACTTCATTTTACAGCATAAAAAAGCCCGGACAAAAATGTCCGGGCTCATACTTTTACTTGACTCTTTTTATTGTTTTATAAACTTTTCAAAATAAGCATTACTGCCGGCAGTAACTTTTACAATATACATTCCGTTAGCAATTCCTGAAATATTCATGGTTATTGTTTTACCTGCAGTAGTATTTACCATCTGGGTACTTATCAGTCTTCCGGTAATATCGGTTATATCTATTTTGGCATTTTCAGCTATGGCCTTAGTAAATGCAAGATTAATGGTGTTATTTGCAGGATTTGGATAAAGGCTGATTGTATTATTATCTGCTATATCGGCAATTCCTAATCTACAATTCTTGACATTCACTTTGACGCTATCGCTTACAGAACATGCGCCATTACCCACCATAACACTATATATAGTAGTGTTAACCGGATTAACTTTTATAGTTGAGGTAGTGTGTCCATTACTCCAAAGATAGACTGTTCCTCCACTGGCAGTAAGTATATCAGTATCACCTTTGCATATAGAATCTGCACCGGAAATTATAGCTGAAGGCCTTGCTAAAACATAAATACAAAGCTTCCTGGTAACACTATCGGAACCGGAACTGTTTTTAACGACGAGTTTAACTGAATCGGTACCCGATGTGTTATAAACAACCGTTGGGTTTTGCAATGTGGATGTACCCGGATTACCGCCTTCAAAAGTCCATTTCCAACTGGTAGGTGTATTAGTAGATAAATCGGTAAAATGAACAGTGTCGCCTACACATATTAATGTATCGGTTTCTGTGAATTTAGCAACAGGCACAGTAGATGGGGAAGTGCTTAATGCAATGCTATCAACAGCAAAAGAAACGACCGGCACGGAATAGTTATCGAAAATACTATCCTCATGTTCAAGCATGCCATTCGTCCAATTGAAGCCAATCTTAACATTGGCATTTCCATTAGCGCTGGCAGGTAATGCCACTGTGTAATATGTCCAATGACCTTCTCCT
>Ga0302197_10003637_pt1 | contig 13884 bp, 10 predicted proteins | sample II_Bog_N2_1_FD_193526 | JGI IMG/M metagenome (GOLD analysis project Ga0302197, IMG submission 193526) | Peat permafrost microbial communities from Stordalen Mire near Abisko, Sweden - II_Bog_N2_1 | ecosystem: Environmental > Terrestrial > Soil > Wetlands > Peat | place: Sweden: Abisko...
GCCCCGTGTTCATCAGCGTGCGGTTCTGCCCCACGGACTCGCGCTGCAGGCTCGGAGGCCCTAAGTCCGCGAAGGCATCGCCGCTCGGGTAGTAGTCGTATTTGTCGCGCCTCACGAAAGCTCCCAAACTAAATACAGAGTTCGTGCTCACGAGATGCGTCCAGGATGGCGCAATGTTAAAGGTCTCAATTTTTGACCGTTGGTCGGTCGGGCCGACGGTGATCGCCGTACCGGGAACGATGCCACCATAGTTTTCGACTCCCGGAAGCACGTCGCCAAGCCCGCTCCATGCAGTCGCGTTCTCAGCATCCAGGGAATTCGGCGTTTGGAACCAGCTTCGGCTGTAACCGAAGTTGAAGTGAATCGAGTCCGCCGCCGAAAGTTGAAAGTCCACGCGATCGAATACATTCTCTTCGTTCCCTTTGTCGTGGATCACCGCAAATTCCGGAGGATCCAGGAATCGCCCGCTATTCAGACCGTTCGCCGAAATAAAATTCCCCCAGTTCTTTCCCCCATAAGCCACATCGGCTTCGACGTTCGAAGTCCCAAACGCCCCGTAAGATGCGGTCACGCTTCCATGTGGCGTAGTCACTCCCTGCCCTGAACGTGTGGTCGCGACAATCACCACGCTGGTCTTGCCCCCATATTCTGCCGGCGGAGCGCCCGATATCACTTCCATGGACTGAATCGAGTCGAGGGATATCTGATTGGAGAACACCTTACTGTGCTGGTCCGTATCAGGTTGGTCGTCGGTGACAATCGAATTTTCCGCGTGATCGCCAAGCCCGTGGTAGAGGCCATTCGAATCGGCGGCGATACCCGGAGTCGACAGGGTAACCAGCGAACTCAGCGACGACGACGCACTCTCCAGCGGCATTTTGTCGAACAAATCTTTGTCGATATCAGAGTGAAAAGTTGGATCGTTCTCCACCAGATCGCCCGAAGCCTCTACCGACACCGTGGTCGACGAAGCCGAAACTTGCAGGTTGATCTGAACCGCCGCCGGCACAACCGACCGCACTTGCACATCCTGCGCACTCGCTGCAAACCCCTGCGCTGTCACTGAGAGGTGATATGGATTAAATGGTATGTTCGGAAAACTGAAATTCCCCTTGGCGTCCGTCGTCGTAGTGCGGTCATACCCGCTGACGGGGTTGTGAATTTCGACGGTAGCATTCGCCACCACGGCACCAGAGGGATCGAGCACCGTGCCGTTAATCGATCCAGAACTTGAGCCTGATTGCGCCTGCGCAGTTGACACATTCAACACGATCGTCAGAGCAGCCAATCCGGCCATGAGCCAACTCTTAGAAAATAAACGCATGATCTCTCCAATAATGGGTGTTTGGGCAATCCCGGTCTTGGTAGAGATCGGCATTGCCGCTGATTAGACGCAGAAAAGACTTACTCGATCAGGAGAGAAATCAAAGAACTGGAGGGGGCCGTATGAACTGAGTCGTTGCCGGACGAACGATCAGAGTGACTTCCGCAAACGACACGGCCAGTGCCGCCGTGGCCAAAATGGGAGCAGACTCTACCGTCTGTGTATTGATTCCGGCATGGGCCGTCGCGCAAATCGAACAAGAATGGTGGGAAGCGGTCGATTCCTCACTATGGGAGTGCGTCGCCTGTACAATCCCTAAGGCGCAAACCAAGGCCATGCAGAGCACACAAACAGCTCTGACAGCAAGACCTCGATTAGCCAGTTTCCGCATACTCAGGTAGAAGCCCCAAACTTACGAATCTAGTTATGATTCTAACGTCAAATCGCTATCTGCGTAAAATGCCCGGCTTCGGGTCTGGAAAGCGGCAATCTTCTTCTTACTTCCCGCGTCTTACTTCCCACGAGTTTCGTCGCCACTCATCTGCGTTACCCAACTCGCGCCATCGTCCGACCGCTGTACTTCAAAGTGAATCCTGTCCGCCCCCGAGAAAACATTTGTAGTGCGCCAGTAGGTCTTCTTCCCGTTGTCCGTTTCATCGCTCGAATAGACCCAGCGATCGCCGACAATCTCGAGTTTGCCCCATGAACTGGGATTGTTCCCCTCTACCTGCAAACCCTGGTTGCGATACTCATAGCCTCCATTTTCTAGCGGACGCAACGGCAGAAAAACAATGAGCGCCATATTCTTTCCATTGACAAATTGATTGCAGGAAAAAAACTCACCCACCCGGGCGCAGTGATTCTCCATGTGCATCGTCTCGGCCGCCTTATCCGTCGCCTTGGGAACGAGGTCCCATTTCCCGTCATAGAGCCGTAGCGGAGCGTACGGATCGGTTACTGCACTCGCCGCCTTTGCCGGGGCCGCCGGAGCATGCCCCCCCTGGCCCGCCGCCCATGCATTCGGAGACGCCCACAAAGCCACGACACCCAAAATCAGCAGCAACATTTTCGTCCTCCCCACTCTTCCCCATAGACGCGGCGCACAAGAATCGGTAATCACGCCCGTTAATCATACAATCTGGCGCCGAAGAACCGCCCCCGCACCACCCGTTTGACTCGCCCCGCCCGCCACGAACCCACAAAAGCACTATGCCGAAAGCAGTAACTCTTCGACAATCAACAGAATTAGATTTTCCGCCGACACTCGTCTGTAGCGCCGCCTGCGTCCTAATTCGAGTAGCAGACTCAGGGAGATTCAATATGTCGGGACAAGTTATTTTGTACTTCGAAGATCAGGAAGACGCCCTCCGCTTCGCTCTAGCCGCAGGTTCCGTGATGGCGGGCGACGGAGCCCGCACCACCCACGACTTGGCCCACGAAACCACACGAATCACACGCATCCGGCTTGAAGACGCCGGCAAAACAAGCTCGCGACAACAACCCGAACGAGTCGCCTGACCTTCGCCAGATCACAAGCCGCTCGCACCCCCGCGTCGGCATTAGAATATCTACTATGCCAGTCGTAGAGCCTGTATCGCCTTCGTCCCTCGCCCTCGATATAAATTGGGTTCGCGCGCAATTCCCCGCCCTGAGCCAAACTGTCAACGGAAATCCCGCCGTCTTTCTCGATGGCCCCGGCGGCACGCAAGTTCCCCAACGCGTCATCGACGCCATCTCTGACTATCTCGCCCGCAACAACGCCAACACCCACGGAGCCTATCAGACCAGCCACAATACCGACCAAATCCTCGACGAAGCGCGCGCCGCCATGGCCGACTTTCTCAATTGCGATGCCGACGAAATCGTCTTCGGCGCCAACATGACCTCTCTTACCTTCGCCATGAGTCGAGCTCTCGGCCGCGATCTCGTCCCCGGAGACGAAATCGTCCTCACCCTCCTCGATCACGACGCGAATTTCTCCCCGTGGAAGGCGCTCGAAGAAAAAGGCGCGATCATCCGTACCGTAAAATTCAACGAATCCGACTGCACTCTGGACATGCAGGACCTGGCCGCAAAAATCGGCGACCGCACGAAGCTAGTCGCGGTCGGATACGCCTCCAACGCTGTCGGCACCATCAACAACGTCGCCGAAGTTGTCCGCCTGGCGCGCCCGGCTGGAGCGATCTCCTACATTGACGCCGTCCACTACGCTCCCCATGGTCCGATCGACGTCCGCGCCCTGGATTGCGATTTCCTCGTCTGCTCCACCTACAAGTTCTTCGGCCCGCACATGGGCGTACTTTACGGCAAACGCGAGCACCTCAAGAAAATTCGTCCCTACAAAGTCCGCGCCAACACTGACGAAATCCCCAATTGCTGGGAGTGGGGCACGCTCAACCATGAATGCATCGCGGGAATCAAAGCCACCGTCGATTACTGGGAAGCCTTGGGCCGGCGCGCCAATCCCGCCGCCACAACTAGGCGCACCGCCATCCTGTCGGCGCACGAAGCCATCCATCACCACGAGCGCAACCTGCTGGAAAGGATGATCGCGGGACTGCTCGGAATACCAGGATTAAAACTCTACGGCATCACCGACCCGCGCCAATTCGACCATCGTTGCGCAACCGTCGTAGTCCGTATCGCAGGCCACACCCCCTTGGAACTCGCCACAAAATTAGGCGCTCGCGGCTTCTTCACCTGGGACGGAAACTACTACGCCATCAACGTGACCGAGCAACTCGACGTAGAACGCCTGGGCGGCTTCCTCCGCATCGGCCTGGTGCACTACAACAGAATGGAAGAAGTGGAGAGATTGCTGGCAGCGCTGCGAGAAATCGCGGGATTGTGATGTTCGACCCTGACTGATTTTAGAATACCTCTTCTACCCTATTCCCACGCCCCACCACCACGACCGTCGCCAACCCTATAAACAATCCGTGCTCCACTACTCCCGGCATGTCGCTCAAGGCGCGGGCCAAAGCCACCGGATCCTCGATCCTCCCAAAACTACAGTCAAGAATCGGATTCCCATTATCCGTGACAAAGGCGCTACCATCCGGCTTCGTGCGCACCTTCGGCGCTCCGCCTAACGCTGCGATCTTTCTCTCGACGACAGTCCGCGCAAATGAAATCACTTCCACCGGCAGAGGAAATTTTCCCAGCACCGCAACCATCTTCCCCGAATCCGCCACCACAACCATCTTCTTCGATGCCGATGCAATCACCTTTTCTCGTGTCAATGCGCCGCCCCCGCCTTTGATCAATCGCAGCTTCGGATCCACTTCATCCGCTCCATCAATCGTGATGTCGATCTCCGGATGCTCGTCCAGCGTGGTCAATGGAATTCCCACCGCTCGGGCCAGATCGCCCGTCTGCAACGATGTCGGGATACCCACGATCTTCAATCCCGCCTTCACACGTTCGCCCAACGCCACCACCGCAAAGTGCGCGGTCGTTCCCGTTCCCAAGCCAACAATGTCCCCGTCCTGCACGAGTTTGGCGGCGGCGCGCCCCGCGAGCTCTTTCTCCTGATCCTTCTCATTCGCTTCGGCCATGGATTTCCCCTCGCACTCGTCGACCGTGCATTATTCCACAGCCCTCTGTACCAAGCCCGCGATTCCAGCGATATTTTTCATCAGCTCCGCCGGGAATCCATGCCGCTGCTGCAAATATTCCGGCGAATTGTACGACAACCAAACCTGCCCCGCTTCGTCCTGCCATGCCAATGCCTTCAACGGAAGATCAATCGCCAGCCTGGGAGCCGCCACCATCAACGGCGTCCCGCCTTTCGGGCTGCCAAAAATCAGCAGTTGCGTCGGACGCATCGTGAGCCCAGCCTTCTCCGCCTCGCCACTGTGGTCGACCAGTGCGAACACCGTCATCCCTTTTTCCTTGAGAATCGTCTGCAGCCGCGCCAACGTCTCCGGCACCGAGTACCGGCTGGGCACATCGACAATTCCGTTCCCCATCTTCGACCCCTCTAACAGGAATTTGTCATCTCGACCGAAGCGAAGCGCTTCGCCGCTTTATCCTAGCTCAAAATCATCTTCCCCAACGTCTCCTTCAGTAATTTGGCCGCGACCGTCGCCGTAATCTGCGTCGTATCTTGCGTCGGATTGAATTCCATAATGTCCGCCCCCGCTATTCTTCCTGTGATCGCCTGAAGGTGCGCCAGCGCCTCCCGCGTCGACATCCCCCCCGGCTCGCGATGCGAAATTCCCGGCGCAAACGCGGGATCCAGCACATCCATGTCGAAAGAAATATAAACCGGCCCTTCCACCTTCATGCGATCCAAGGCCGGCAAATTCCGCATTTCAATCATTTCCACGCCAAATTTCTTCGCCTGCTCGCATTGGTGTCCATTGGCCGTCCGAATCCCAATCTGGATCAGCCTTTTCGCCGCCCCTTCCTCCATAATCCGTGCAAACGGACACGCATGCGACAGCCGGTTCCCTTCCAACTCGTCGTAAAGATCCGGATGCGCATCGAAGTGCAGAATCGTCAACCCCGGAACCCGCTTGCCGAACGCTCGTACAATCGCCAGCGTAATCGAATGATCGCCGCCCAGGCAGACTGGACGCAACCCCTTATCCAGCAGCTCGCCAACTCTCTTTTCGACTGCCACGAACGGCTCTTCAAAATCAAATTTCAAATCCCCCGCATCGCAGTAAGCCCCTGCCGCACTCAGGTCAACGCCAGTTTCAGTCCACGAATTCGCCGAATTCGAATTGAACGCGACTCGTATAATCGGAGGCGCGCCCGCCGGACCGCGCAACCACGAAGAATTCGCATCAAAGGGAATCCCCAAAATCACCGGCGTTCCGGGCTTCGCCGCATCGGGTCGCATCGTCATACCAATCCTCCTCGCCTTTCAGGTTCGAAAACCATCGTCCTCACAATAATCGCCCCGAATAACCTTCGCAGTGACCGCTGACACAGCCTCCCGCCACAGATTCGGCATGGTCCACCGTACCGCTTTTCTTCGCCATGAATCGGACACACAACCCGATTCATCCGTTATCCTATAGAAGACTTTTATGGCAACTTCAACCACCAAGCCTCGCAGCACCGTACCGCCCGCAGTCGCTGACCAAGAAAACAATATTTACGAACGCGAACGTGTCTTTGGGCTCTTCCGTCAATTTGGATACCTCGAAGCCGAACTCAATCCGCTCGGCCTCCTTCCCCCGCAACCCCACCCTGACCTACAGATCGATAACGCATGGGCTCGTGAAGCCCGCCGTATTTATTGTGGCAGCGTTGGCGTCGAGTTCACGCACATCGCCGACCCAGAGCGTCGCCGCTGGATTCAGGAACACATCGAGGCCGAACCACCCGCCGTCGACCAGAAACGCGCCCTCGATCTCCTCATGCGCGCCGACCTCTTCGAGCAGACTTTGCAGCAGCGCTATCTCGGCAACAAGCGATTTTCGCTGGAAGGCAACACATCTCTGCTGACTGCTGTCGATCAAGTGCTTGACGTTGCCGGAGAACACGGCACCATCGAACTCGTCATGGGCATGAGCCATCGCGGACGCCTCAACGTCGTCATTCATGTCGCCAAACGTCCGCCCGAACAGGTGTTCGCCGAATTCGAGGACGTCGATCCACGCAGCGTTCTAGGCTCTGGAGACGTGAAGTACCACATGGGCGCTACCGGAGAGTACGTCACCGCGAGCGGCAACAAAATTCATATTCACCTGGCCTCGAATCCCAGCCATCTTGAAGCCGTCGATCCCGTCACCGTCGGACGCACCCGTGCCAAACAAGACCGCGCCGGAAAAGGCGGAGAAGCAAAATACCTTCCGCTTTTAGTCCACGGCGATGCCGCTTTCGCCGGGCAAGGCATCACCGCTGAAACCCTCAACTATGCCGACCTCGCAGGTTTTACGGTGGGCGGCACCATCCACGTCATCGTCAACAACCTCATCGGATTCACCACCAACGCTCGAGAAGAGCACTCCTCTCGCTTCTCGGCGCAACTCGCCCGTCGCCAGGCCATCCCAATCTTTCACGTCAACGGCGAAGACGTGGATGCCGTCATGCGCATTGCTCGCATCGCCGCGGAATACCGTTACAAGTTCGCCAACGACGTGGTAGTCGATCTCGTCGGCTATCGCCGTCACGGTCACAGCGAGGTGGACGATCCCACCGTCACGCAACCCTTGATGTATAAGGCAATCAAAGAGCATCCGCCCCTGTACCAGATCTACGCTAAACAGATTGGCGTCGAAAATATTGCGGAGCAGGCGACCGCCGTCAAGGCCGAATTCGAAGCCGCGCAGAAGGCCGCCACGCAGTTCACCAAGAAGCCGCTCATGCGTGACCTTCCCAGCTATTGGGACACCTATTTCGGAGGCCGCTACAATCCCGACTACGAGCAGCCCACCGGCGTGGCGCGCGAAGAGTTGGCGGTGCTGACCGAGCGCCTGACTACTTACCCGGAGGGATTCCACATCCATGTCAAGGTAAGGAAACTCCTCGAGCAGCGCCAGGAGATGGGCACCGGCAAGAAGCCACTCGACTACGGCATGGCCGAAGCTCTAGCTTTTGCCAGCCTGGTCAAACAAGGAATTCCCGTCCGCCTCAGCGGCCAGGACTCGCGCCGCGCAACCTTCAATCAACGCCATTCGGTTCTTATCGATGTTCAGGATGAAACGGAATATGTTCCCCTGCGCCACATCGCTCCCGGCCAGGCCGCCTGCGATATCTACAATTCAACCCTCTCCGAAGCCGGCGTGATGGGCTTTGAATACGGATACAGCCGCGATTATCCAGAGGCTCTTGTCTTGTGGGAGGCCCAGTTTGGCGACTTCGCTAACGTTGCCCAAGCCGTCATCGATCAATTCGTCTGTGCCGGAGAAGACAAATGGAACCTGCTCTCCGGCCTCGTCCTTTTATTGCCGCATGGCTATGAGGGCCAGGGTCCGGAACATTCCAGTGCTCGAGTCGAGCGCTTCCTGCAACTCGCCGCTCGCGACAATATCCAAATCTGCCAGCCCTCGAACGCCGCGCAATATTTCCACCTGCTGCGTCGCCAGGCTCTGCGCCACTGGAGAAAGCCTCTCATCGTCTTCACTCCGAAGAGCATGTTGCGCCATCCCGACGCACTTTCTCCACTCGACGACCTCACCCACCAGCGTTTCCTGCCGGTGATCCCCGACACCGAAGCACAGGACGCCAAACGCATTCTGATCTGCACCGGAAAGATCGGGCATGAACTTCGCGCCGAGCGCGAGAAGCGCAAAGATACGAATACTGCCATTGTCTTTCTCGATCAGATGTATCCCTTCCCCGAAGCAGAACTTTCGGCCGAATTGGAGCGTCACGCAACCGCTCGCGACATCGTTTGGGTGCAGGAGGAGCCGTCTAATATGGGCGGACTTTCTTTTATGCTGCCGCGCTTGAAGCGTATCGCCAACCATCGCCCCGTTCATTCCGTGAAGCGCTCCGGCAGCGCCAGCCCGGCTACCGGATCCGCTAAAGCTCACGAAGTGGAGCAGAAAACACTCTTGGCCCTAGCCTTCACGACGCTGGACTGAAAACTTCAAAGCGCGTTCCAGACCGTTAGCAAAACAAATAGCCCAAGATGAAGTCTTCATCTTGGGCTATTTAATTTTTCGCCAATCAAACTAACCGGCTTCGCAGCCGGGACGAATGTCGCAATCCGGCAATTCCACCAGCCGTTACGGCCAGCGCTTTGCGGCGTCTTCCCAACCCGCTACCCGCGCCGGAGCACCCCCACCTTGCGCGGCGACTACCGGAGGAATCCGGACCGGCTGGGGCGACGGCGTCGCAGTCAAACTTGGCTTGGGCGCCTCGGCAAGTGATTCTTTTTCATCCGAAAGCAGCGGAGCGGCAACGCGCAAGGCTTCAACTTCCTTTTCCAGCCTGGTCAGTTCCAGTTCCTTCTGCCGTAGAACTTCATACACATTTTTCATGCTTAGGCACCTTTGTGTGGGGACAGGATCAAGCGCAGATTATGGGTTGTAACGCCATTTTGTCAAGGCAACCGACACTCGGCAGTGCATAAATAGTTATCCAGCGGCGTCTATCACCAGCGTTAGCGAAAGACCACAACCGCAACCAGGATCCCCAAAATCAGCACAACGATGGCCAACAGATTTACATGATTCGAAAGCCATGTCTCCTGTACCGGTTCCGCGTTCGCCAGGAACGCCGGCACAAATTCCGCGGAACTCGAAACTGCAGAACCCTCTGGCAGGGCCGTTGCGGTGGCTTCGACTGGCACATCGGCGGACCGCCCCTCCTCCTGGTTTTCTAGTACGACAACTGGCGGAGGAATCGGCGCCGGCTCCGCGGCTCGCTGTTTTTTCTCGGCATCCTTCTTCGAAATCTCTTTCTTCTCGCAGTCCAAACATAGCGACCGCCCCTCCGACACTGGAAACCCGCAAGCCTCGCACTTTTGTACGCGGAGCATCGCCGCCGGAATCCCATCTACGGCACCCGGAGCCTCACCATTCGCCACCAAAGCCGGAACGGCCTCGAGGCTGGTAGTTGCCAGCTTAGCTGCTCCCATCTCAGCGATTCTCGGGTCCGCCGTCACGGGATGCGGGACAACAGAAGCAACAGTTTCCCGTTCAACAGCCGGCAGAATCTGAACCGGATTCGCCGCCTGTACGACGTCTGCTCCGGCACTGTTCGTACCGGCATCTTTCATACCGGCATGGTTCGGCCCATTAATGATCGCACCCGAAACGATCGTGGGAGTCTCCGTCCCTCGCGTCGCGGTCGCCGAGCCTCCACGATTTTCGCGCTGCTCGGCTAAGTCCAGCGCCGTTAAAGTCAGATCCGCCATCCGTTCCAGCGCAATCAAATCGCGCTCTTCAAACGCATAGGGATGATCCGAAAACAGCTCAAACAGCCCGCGCACCTGCCCATCCCGCCGCAGCAACGGCAAAACGACAATCGACGCGATGCCCAGTGCCCGGCAAGCCTCCAGGTTTACCCTCGGATCGGACTCCGCATTATCACAGCGCAGCAACTGGCGACGCGCAATGCTCTCGCCCGTCAGTCCCGAACGAACCTGCAGCCGCGCTCCCACCGCCGGAGCCGAAGAACCCGCGCTGGCCCGGCACACCATCTCGTCGCCCTGCGGGACCGCAAGCGCGCTTCCAGTCGCCCCCGTAATGTACTGCGCGCGCTCCACCAACAACTGCAACGCCGCGTCCAGTTCCGTCTCTGCGAGCGTCTGGTTTCCGTTTGTGCGCTCGAACCCTGCCGCGACGGGTCTTCCATCAACAGGAGCGATCTCTTCGGCGCTTCCCGTGTCCTCGGGTTGTGTGGATCCGTACATGGATAGGGCTAACCCGAGTCTCGCCGGGGAGCCCGTAGCTGTCAAGCGCCAGAGGCACAGCTAAGTTGGAATCGAGATTGCCGCCGATTTTTCGGTTCGCGCAGCCATGCTCACCCCATCTCTTACTACGCGAGACGATACCTTACGCCATCAAATTCCGACGGGCGCCGGTTGCCTAACCTCGACGTTGATTTGCGGTGCATTCAAGAGTGTGTTGTGAATCAGGCAATGATGCACCGATTCCTCGACTCCTCGTATGTGCTTTTCGCTGAGTTCCACCGGCGATTCAATTTCAATCTTAAAGTGGTCGATCCGCGCCGGACCATCGGAATGTTGACCGCGCCCGCGATATGTCCCGCCGCAAATTCGGAGACGGAACGCACGTCCACCAGCAACGCCCGTTTGGACCAGCCTTTTTGCAGTTGAGAAACGGTTACGAAAGCAGCCAAAGAGCTCTCCTGTTAGAGAAGAACTCAACTTCCGCAAAAAGGATTCAGCAACCGCCTAAGTGTCTGAAGGGAAACTGGGAATTGCAGGAATCTAGAAAAGTTAACCAGAAGATTCGGCCACACCGGCCCTATCGAACAGCGCCAGTCCTGCTACGGCTTTTCGTCCTTGTGCCGCAGCCACTCGATAAACATCTGCTCTTTCGGTTTGTCGTACGCCATCAGCAAGTGCCGTATGCTGCGCCCACTGACGAAATGGCAAACTTCTTCCGCCAGGTTCTTAGCGTGGTCGCCTGCCCGTTCCAGCGACTGCGTCATGAAAATGACCTGCAGGCTCGAGTGGTGCGCCACGTTCTCGGGATTCTCAATATGCCGTAGAAAAATAATATTTCGCAGCCGATCCATCTCCGCGTCGGCCCGCAGCACGTCGATCGCTTTCCTCACGTCCTTCTGGGAAAACGATAGTCCGACGTCCGCCAGCATCTTTTCCAGGACGGTCGCCATCTGCGTCAAATCCCGCGCATCTTGCGAATCAAGCCGCGCCCCGGCCGCCTGCGCGCTGGTAGCGAAACTCAGCAGAAGATCGCCAATGCGCTCCAATCCGATCATGACCTTCATGCAGGCCAGAAGCTGCCTGGTTTCGGCTTCAGGAACGCGGGTTATTGTCGTTGTCACCCCCGAGTCCACTTCCAGGTCGATCGCATCCAGCTCTTTTTCGCATTGCCGAATCGCGTTCAGTCGCGACATCGACCCCGTGGCAATCCCTTCGGCCGCGATCGCTGCTGCCTCGCGCGCCAGTTCGCACGCTTCCACCGTGCGTTGCACCAGGACTGTGTGCGATGGTTCCGGCAATGGAGTCTTTATACTGGCTGTGCTCATAGGCAAACCTACGTCGAGTACCGCCTCTCCCGAAGCAAACTCTCCGGGTTGGGAGTCTGACACACATCCCCTATAAAAGCATAATACCGCCTGCCAGAAAACAGGTTAAGAGTCAATGAATTCGCGCGCCATTGAGAGTCGACCCTTACGCGGGTTCCAGCGCTGGAACGGGCAATATGAACAAAAACGTCGATCCGTGATTCAGGTCGCTCTCCGCCCGAATCGCGCCCCCATGCGCCAGAACAATGTGCTTTGCTATGGCTAGGCCCAATCCAGTTCCCCCGGACTCCCGCGACCGCGCTTTGTCCACGCGATAGAAACGCTCAAAAAGACGCGGCAGATGCTCGGACGAAATCCCCGGCCCAAAGTCCTGCACATAGAATTCAATTCCGCTCGCCGCCGCCCGCGCTCCGAGAATGATTTTCTTTCCCGAGGCCGCGTATTTCAAAGCATTCTCGATCAGGTTCGAAAAAATCTGGTGAATCGCCTCCCGATCGGCATTCACCTGGCTCGCCGGAACCGAGTTCTCGATCAACAACTCCACTCCATACGGACGCGCCACCTCCCGAAAACTCTCCCAGGCATCCTGCAGCAACTCCTCGACGCTGACTTGCTGGATGCCAAACCGCTGCTCCCCCGACTCCACTCGCGCCAGCGTCAGCAGATCTTCAGTCAGCCTTGACATGCGCGCTCCATTTTTTCGTATGATCTCCAGAAATTCGCGCACATGGTTGTCTTCAATCGGACTATCCAGCAGCGTCTCGGTATATCCCTGAATCGAAGTGAGGGGCGTCCGCAATTCATGCGAAACATTCGCGATGAAATCGCGCCGGCTCTTCTCCATCCGCTCCGTCTCCGTCAAATCACGCAGTACAGCCACGGACCCGCCTCCAGGCATTGGCGCCGCCGTCACATCGAACGTACGTCCCGAAACAATCGTGTTCGAGCGCGCCGAAGTTACCACCTGATCCCGCGCCGCTTCCTGAATCGCAGCCAGAAAATCGGGATCACGCACGCTATCAATCAACGGCGAATTCAATCGCGGTGCCCTCTGCAAGACTCGATCCATGCTTCGATTCGCCCATTGGATTCGCCCATCAATATCCACCGCCACCACCGCATCCTGCATGCTGTTTAGCAGTGTTTCCAATTCGCGCTGGCTGGTCTGCACGCGAGCATAGCTTTCCTCAACGCGCCGTGTCGTTTTATCGAGCGCCGCCGCCACCTTCCCAATCTCGTCGGTCGAAGTCGATGCGATTCGCGCCGTCAAATCCCCGGCCGCAACCCGTTCGGCAAAATTTACGATCCGCTGCAAACGCCGTCCGACATAGTGCGACGCAATCGCCGCCACCACCATCGCGAATAAGAATGCGCTCAACGATCCCCAGAACAGCGCCACGCCCAACGGACGATCTGTGATTTCGATCTCGGGCAAGGGATATGCCAGGCGCACCGCACCTCCTGCCACCGGAGCCGCCACATAAATGAAAGGTATGCCCAGGCTTTGGCTGTTGCGCTCGTCCACGCCCACTTCGCCCGCCAGTGCCTTTATGAATTCCGGCCGGCGCGCGCTGTTCTCCAGCGTTGCCGGATCCCCTTCCGAGTCGGCCAGAATCTTGCCCGTCGGATCGATCACCGTCGCTCGCGCTCCCGCAGCCTGCCCCTCCTGCGCGGCAATGTCTGCCAGAGGCTTGGATCCTCCCGCCTCGACCCGATGCGCAAACATCACTGTTTTTTGTTTTAGGTTGCGCTCGATTTGCTCGCGCAGAGTGCTTTCCCAGACTTTGTGCACCGTCCACTGCAGCGTGATCGCAGTCACCCCGATCACCAGGAGGAATACAAACATCAACTTAACGAAAATTCGACTTCTCAACGCGCAACCTCGAAACGGTAGCCCGCCCCCCTTACCGTTTTCA